>Ga0272443_10002361_pt1 | contig 24309 bp, 19 predicted proteins | sample SSMAcet12_FD_193581 | JGI IMG/M metagenome (GOLD analysis project Ga0272443, IMG submission 193581) | Marine sediment archaeal communities from Little Sippewissett salt marsh, Falmouth, MA, United States - SSM-Acet-12 | ecosystem: Environmental > Aquatic > Marine > Wetlands > Sediment ...
CACTTTTGCAACGCCGTCGATTCCGATGCCCCTCTTCAGGGACGGTGACAGGGAGATATCGAGCTTTTCATTGCCGAGATCAATGCTGCCCGCACCGATAACGCTGACCTGATCGGTATCGAGAGCCAGCGCATATATGTCGGCTGTGCCGTTGTCCATCTCAAGACCGGAGACGAAACAGTTGACCGCCGAATGATCGACATCCTCGTGAAAGGGATTGACCAGGTCCAGAAGTGTCGTACTGATCTCCGTCCCCACCAGTTCGAGATAGTCCGTATTGATGCGTCCCTCTTCCATCACGACGAGCGTCTTCCCCGTCATACGGGCCATCATCGACGCCCACGAATTACCCGTCGTTTCAATATCCGCCCGCGCATCGAAACGACCCTCGACGAATTCCTTTTTCTTCAGCATGGTCATAACGGGCGCGGCGTCGGCACCGACGATTGAGGCATCGAGATGGACCGAACCATCCCCGTTCTGATGCAAGACGGATACACTGCCGTCCAATTCGCCGCCGTATAGGGAACAGCGAAGTCGCTCCACGTCCAGAATTCCATCGATACAGCTTACATCTGCTGAAAACCTCGATACCGTCGCCCACGGCGTGTGAAGGTCCTTCGCTTCAATGCTCACATCATAATTCCTGGTCTTCAGACCGTCGAATGACATGGCTTTATCGGAAAAGATACGTTTCTTACCTTTTTTCTCCAGCCTGTCCCTTTTTTTGTCCTTTTCGCCGATAAAGTGAGATATATCGAACGAATCCGACACAAGTCGTCCGGCGATCATCGTTTTTTCACCCGTCCAATCGAACAACACCGTTCCACCGAGATCGCCGGCGCTTTCTCCTGCGACGGCATCCGTGCGGGACACGATGGCACTGAAATGGCTGAGCGTCAGCGTACCCTCTGTGTGGGAAATATGGCCGTTGTAACCGTTTAACCGGCACCAGGGCAGATAAGTCGTATCGGCCCGCATGACCACATCTATATCCATTTCTCCGCCCTTTTCCGGTGTCGCGCCCGTTTCTTTCTCGGCTTTTACCTCTTTCCTGAAGAATCGTCGCACGTCGAATGAGCGTGAGGTGTACGATCCCCTGATAACAGGTGTTCCATCCACGATAGTCAGCGTCCCCGACCCTCGGATATCATCATCCGCAACCCGGCCGGCGAAATGGTGAAACCGGAATGAATTCCACCGGGGAATTTCCACGTCCCCGGAAATCATGAAGGGCCCCTCATACGGCAGAGAAATGTGAAACATTTTTCTTAACAAGCTGATTTTTTCGCCCTGAGCTGTAAAGGTAAAACGAAGGTCACGCATCTCACGAATATCAGCGGCGTCACCCCGCGCCGTGACAGTGATGTCATCTCCCCGGGAAAGACGGACGGCAACATCGCTTAAGCGTGGGTGTTCCATGTTCCCTGTAACCGTCCCCGTCATATCGAAGGGACCGTAATCGTAAAGCACATCGAGATCGAACCATTCCGCCACCGTTGCGGCGCGATGCCCGTTTATCTGTATATCGACATCCAGGTCTCTCATGGTTTGCCATTTGCCGATTTTGCCCTCACACCGCACAGTCGTAATACCCGCCTTATTGGTTGCGTTGTTTTGCATCCGCCGTACGTTGATTTCACAGTCTCCCGCAACGGCCACGCCTTTTTCCTCGAGTGTAATATCCAGCGCACCCTTCAGGTAACGCGTCACACCACTATTATCATTCCCTTTACGTGATACGACGGCAGTCAGCTCATCTAAAAAGATCGTGTCGTCGATGATTCTCACGTGACCTCCAACGTTTTGGATACCGACGGCATCGAGCATGACAGCATCCACCCGAAAGGTGACATCTATATCCACATACTCCGACCCCGTCATATGAGTACCGTCGCCTTCAGATTTCTTTTTCTCTCTTTTCCGTCCGATGAAACGCCTCGCGTCCACACGGTGTGACGTGACCGTCCCCCGCACCACCGGTTTCCCTTTTACCAGGGTGACGACCCCCGAACCGTGGAAATCGTCACCTTCGACTGCGGCATCGAAGCGCTGACACCGGAATTCTCCCCATTCCGGTATTTCTATACCACCGGAGAACTCAAAAGGTCCCGCATAGGGCGCCTTAATTTTCAATGCCCTGTTCACCGCACGAAATGTCTCCCCCCGCACATCAATGTCCAGCCGCAGGCCACGCAGTGCGCGGATGTCGTCGGCATCACCCCGAATCTTGACGGCGACACCATCGTCCGTTTCCGCCTGTATGACGGCATCGACAAGGGCGGGATTCGAAAGGCTCCCCGTGACGGTGGTCGCCAGCTTGAATGACCTCCACCGGCCGGTACCCTTTATGCCGAGCAACGTTGCCATCGTCTCGACACGCTCTCCCCACACGGAAACGGTGAGGTCCAGACCGCTCGCGGTGCGCATATCGTCTATGGTACCGTCCATATTCAGTGACGCATCCCCGACGGTCCCCTGAAAGGCTATGGAGATCGGGCCGGCATCGCCCGGACCGCGGAGAGAACTGTCAACGGTGCCGTCAAGAGTAAAGTCATCACCTCTGAAGCGGCCCTCGGTGCGTACCGTCCAGCGCGTCATATCCTCGTTCATGATCAAGAGTATCTCCCCAACGGCCACTGCAATATCGATATCTTCCACCGCATCCCGGTAACGGATCACGCCGTCCCGACAGTTTATCTCCTCAATACGAAGAGAGAAATAGCCACTTACATCGTCGATATATCGCTTCCACTTTCCCTCGGGCTCCGGTTTCTTTTTAATCGGTTGGAAAAGGGCGCAGTTCCATACCCTCTCCGCATTTCTTTCTATGAGGATATCCGGTTTTGTGAGTATAATCCGGGTCAGGGCAACTTTCCCGTCAAGAAGGGCGGCAAGTGATATATCACATTCGATGCGGTCGATTACAACCGTATCCGGCCGCGACCCCCAGGCCGCATTGGACAAAAGAACATCGTGCAGTGACAGGGACGGCGTCATATCGAAGACTACATCGATATCGCCGCGGATTTTCATTTCCCGACCTGTCAGGTCGGAGACTGTACTTTCAATGACGGGCTTTAACCGGTTGAAATCGAAGGTTACAAAATAGTAATAGGCCGCAAACAGGATGGTCGCAGCGGCCAGCATTATGCAGAGCATCGCCCATTTCCAGGGAAAGCCCCGGCGATTCTTCATATCCTGCGGTTTTCCCTCTGAACTCATATCGAAATCATTCACGCTTTATACCGTCCTCAGCCGTTGTCTGTTGGTTACGGTTTGTCGGACCATCTCTACCGGTTCAGCGCCCAGTCATAGTGGAGGTAATCTATGGCCGTATTCGTCCCCTTTTCTTCAAGAAAAGTCCGTGCTTTGTCATCCTGCAGGTAATCTGCCAGAAAGCGGATGACACCCGCCTTCCCGCCGAAATCCTCCTCGTACCAGCGGAATATTTCCGAAATCACGATCTTCTCTTTTTCCGGGAAAATCAAAACTTCTGACGAATTGACAAAGCTCCTGCCCGCTATCCGTAACTGTTCGTCGATGACGACCGCATCGTAGTAATCGATAGGTGCGCACGATCGGGAACCGCAGACCAGGGCGAAATGGATGCAGGGATCCACAGACGGCATGGCACAGCGCCGCCGTCCATCCCAGAACGGGAAGTGCCGTAAAGGGAAAAAGCGCTTTCTGGCGTTTGCGCGCAATATGCCGTGTTCCATGTCGTCAGCCGAAAACGTATGTGGTCCGATCGCGTAGGCAATGCGCCGAAAGAATCCGGGTACTTCCGTCACCGATTTTTTGATATTCATCACGATAATACCGTCGACGACAATCGTATTATAGAGATTGATCCAGAAGGCAAGTCTCTCTTCCCTCGTTTTCAGCGTTGTTACGTCAAAAAGACAGAGCTCCGACGTCAAAGTCCGATATTCCTCATATTCCCTGGACTGTCTCAGGGCATCGTAGTCGACACGCCCCCTGCCCGTATCATAGAATGAGTTTCTCAGATCTCGTATGGTTCGCATGAGACACGACGCGACATCATCCGCCCCGCTCGCCGGCACCGCTTCGCTGCGGTTCATAACAATGTTTTGTGAGAACGCCGCCCGGATTGCATTTGTCAGACGTGGCTGCGCCTTTTCTCCGGCGTAGTATTCGTCGAGAAGGTCGATGAAAAGGGCCGCCGTCCAGCTGAATTGCACGCTTCCGTATCCGCGACCGTTGAAAGAATCGAAGTACTCGTAAAATCCGAAGCGGATGGGAAGCTGCAGCAGATCCTTCTGGAGAGAGTCCGCCTTGAGGGTATATCCGTACCGACGAAGACCGCGAAACAACATCCAGTTAATGTTGATCCAGATGGGACCGCGCCAGTAGTTGTCACGCCGAAAATCCGGCTTCTCCGTGTCATAGTTGGGAATGGTAAAGCAATTGCCCTGATGCAGGGCGCAAAAAGACTTCGAATTTAAGTGGCGATAGAGACGTTTTGCCTGCTCCTGCGTCGCCGCCCCGGCGAACAGAGGCATGAATCCCGCCGCCGTATCGACTTCGAGCATTCTTTTGCCCTTCATGTCATACGCATCGAACATGCCGTGCTCGTCGTGCCAGAGTTTCTCTCTGATAGCCGAAGCTGTTTTTGCAGCCCAGTTGCTGGGCGTATCGGCTTCTTCTCCAATGATCGTCGCAATCACCGCAAGAGATTCGTTCGCCCGACAGAGAATCGAATTGAATAACGGGTCTTGTATCAGAAAGGGACAAACGCGCGCAATTGCCGCTTCATCGTAGTGAAGACGCCGGAAGATGTCGACGAGAACGACATAGCGGTCGTAATCGTCGTCACTGGGACGCACGGACGGGTCGATTCCCGCCTGCATATCTTTTCGTTCATAGCGCGGCAAGATCTCCCTGTCGATATCAATGGCCTGGAGCGGCACATCCCACGTAGGGGAATTGTCGATGCCGGATTCCCAAGGGTGCCTGATATAAACCAACCCTTCATCGTCCGGATCGCGTTCCCGGTACAGATAGTGGTGGAGCGCCATCAGACGGGGGTACATCCGCTTGAGAAAGGGCAGGCAGTCTTTCTGTATATCAGCATTCCGCCAGATCGCTTCCACCGCGACAGCGTGAATGGGCGGCATGGTGATGCCCGACGTCGCAACCTTCCGCGGCGCGTGTGGTGACCGCTCCGTCTGCCAGAAATCCGGTTCGGGAAAATAATTCCCCAGCGCTTCGAGATTAAAGACAATCTGGGGCAACATGCCGTTCGACCACTGCGCCGCGAAGAGTGTTTCAATTTCCTGCATAGCTGATGCCGTGTCATAATGAGACCGGCCGATGGCGATAAACCCCGCATCCCAGTTCCACTGATGGGGATAGAGTGTCGGTGACGGCTTCGTTGATGATCCCGTCCAATTCTCGTCGAGAATTTTCTTCGCCTGCTCCCGGTATTGTTTGAATAGCCGTGACATCTGCGTCTGCCGTTAGTCAGTCTCTTCCGTCTCGGGTCGACATGCCCGCCCCTTCAGGTTAAAGAGAAAACGCAGGATGATCCTCGTTCTCTCGCTGAATATTTTCTCACTGAATACGTCGCCCGCAACCTTCCTCGATATTTCAGCCAGTGTGGGGTAGACGTGAACGGCACCGGCAAGCGTTGACAGCTTCAGGCCACCCGCATACGAGATCACCCACTCGTGGATGAGTTCCCCAGCATGGGACCCGACGATCTGGCAGCCGAGAATTTTCCCTTTTGGTGATACGAGAAGTTTGATCTTGCCTTCGGGTGCAGCCTCGGCGAGGGCCCGGTCATTGTCCGCGAACGACTCCTCGAAAAGGCGATACTCAATGCCGTCTTGGACGGCCCGTTTTTCATTATAGCCGATACTGGCAACCTCCGGGTCCGTATAGGTACACCACCCCGCCTTCGTGTAGTCGATTGTGCGCGGAACGCGGAGAACGGCGTTTGTCAGGGCGATGCCGCCTTCGTACCCGGCTACGTGTGTGAAAGGCAGACGGCCGTTCACATCACCGCATGCGAATATGTGCTTCTGGTTTGTCCGTAAGCGCTGATCAGTGGGAATGCCTTTCTTGGTGTATTCCACTCCCGCTGCCTTCAGGCCGAGCCCTTCGGTGTTGGGTGCCCTGCCCGCAGCCACCAGGATGGCATCCCCCGACAGAATTGTTTTCTCTTCATCGTTTTTTACCGCCGCGACGGTCAGTCGAATATGTCCGCCGCCTTCCACCGATGCATTGACGGCCTTAGTCCCCTTCATGATTGTCACCCCTTCATGGACGAGACGGTTTTCGATAATGCGGGCGACATCTTCGTCTTCCGGTCCGAGGATTTGATCCATGAACTCCACGACCGTCACATCCGATCCCAGGCGCGCAAAGGCCTGCGCCATCTCGAGACCAATGGGACCGCCCCCGAGAACGAGCAACCGCGCCGGCAGATTTTCCTGTGAGAACACCGTCTCATTCGTCCAATAGGGCATATCGGCGAGACCCTGAACGGGTGGCAACGTGGGACGCGACCCCGTGGCGATAATCCAGTTCCGGGCGGAGATTATCTGTCCGTCCACATCGATACTGTGGTTGTCGACAAAACGGGGAAGACCGAATCGAACTTCCGCACCGAGGGAACAGAAACGCTCCGTCGAATCATGCTCCTGTATTTTTGCAATCACGGATCTCACCCGGTTCATCACCCGTCGCAAGTCAACGGGCGGCAGTGAGAGTGCTGGAAGTCCGAAATCCGCAGATCGCCGTGCCTGCGCCCATAGCCTGGCCGTCCGTATCAACGTCTTGGAAGGGACGCACCCGTAATGGAGACAGTCTCCTCCAAGTGTCTCCGCTTTCTCAACAAGGAGTGTCTTCGCGCCGAATTGCGCCGCGCCCGCCGCCGCCGTCAAGCCGGCCGCGCCTCCTCCCAGGATGCCAACATCGTAATCATAATGTGTCATGATTTAACCTTCTTCCTGATTTCATGGCCGCCGAACTTGTTCCTCATCGCCGCCAGGACTCTGGCCGAGAAATTATCCTGCCGCCGACTGACGAGTCGCATCTCAAGAGCCAAAGTGATGACCGGCGCCGGGACATTCTGATCAATCGCTTCCGCGAGCGTCCACCGTCCCTCACCGCTGTCGGGTACCCACGCCTCCACATCTCCAAGTTCACCGCCCTCTACGAAGATCTCGCTACTCAAATCCAGAAGCCAGGACCGTATCACGCTCCCATATCGCCAGATCTCGCTGATCTGATGCAGATCGAAGTGAAACTCTTTCTTTGTATTCAGGATATCGAATCCCTCGGCATAGGCCTCCATCATCCCGTACTCGATGCCGTTATGAATCATCTTCACGTAGTGGCCGGTACCGGCGGTACCGACGCGTCCCCATCCCCTGTCAGGTGCCGGCGCAAGGCTTTCAAACAGGGGACGAAGATATTCCACGATATCCTCCTCACCACCCACCATCAAACTGTAGCCCTCGGCATGCCCCCAGATACCGCCGCTCGTTCCCACATCAACGAAATGAATACCCTTCTCCCGGCAGTATGCCGCCCTCCGTACCGAATCCTTGTAATGACTGTTGCCCCCGTCAATAACAATGTCACCGGGAGAAAGAATCTGTGCCAACTGGGTAACAGTCTTTTCCGTCGCATCACCCGACGGAACCATAACCCACACGGTACGAGGCCCGTTAAGAAGGTCGACAATATCGTGCATTGTTTCAGCACATTCCGCACCCGCCCGCTTCGCATCGGCCACGGCCGATGCATTGACATCGAAGGCAATGACGGCGTGCCGCTTTTCCACAAGACGACTGGTCATATTGAGACCCATTTTCCCCAGTCCTACCATTGCTATCTTCATGTTCCACCCCTCCTCTACGCCGTTGCATCATCCCCTTATAGTCTAACAAAAACACCGAGGATGTCCCACTTCTTTGTCACACTCCCTTTGATTTCATCGATAGCGTCGCGTATAATAGCATACAGTGAGAATAACGTTGTGAGCGGATGATGTGAGTAACCCATGACCGGTGAGCATTCATTACCGTCACAGAAGAACGAATCTCTTTCACCTTCCCCCGCCAGCAAACGCGGTGGGCGATTGCGGGTTGTTCTTTTCGTCGCGTGCCTCATTCTGCTCATCATCATCGTCCGCGCCCTTGGTCTCGGTTCCCGGTTGGTGGAACTCCGTGACTGGATTCATGATCTCGGCACACTCGGTTATTTTATCTTCGCTGCTCTCTACATCGCCGCCGTGGTGGCCACGGTCCCGGGTATCGCCCTGACAGTCATTGCCGGTGTCCTCTTCGGCACTGTCACCGGTATTATTCTCGTCAGTATCGGATCAACGGTCGGCGCCGCCCTCGCCTTTCTCGTCGGCAGGTATATCGCACGTGGCGCTATCGAGAACTGGCTGGGCTCTAACGAGCGGTTTCACCGCCTCGATCAATTGACGGAAGATCACGGTGCCATGATCGTTGCCTTGACGCGTCTCGTTCCTCTCTTTCCCTTCAATCTCCTCAATTACGGGTACGGTCTCACGAGAATACGGTTCTGGACATACGCCTTCTGGACATGGCTCTGCATGCTGCCCTGGACGGTCGTCTATATCGTGGGGATTGAAGCCTTCATCGAGGGACTCGCCCGTGGTACCGTTCCCTGGCCCTTGATCGCCCTCTTCGCCGTTCTTGCTGTCATCCTTTTTTTTCTCGTGCGCTTCGCTTCACGAAAGCTTCGTGAAAAAAATCCGTGATACTGTTGCCCATCAATTATAAAACCGGCTGAGCCGTTCCGGTCGGGCACCCATGAGATACAAAATCATGAGAAGCCAGTTGCGCAGTGTGCACCAAAGGATCCCCTCTTTTCGCCACCGCCGGGCCGATGTGATCGCCCGATCGCCGAAAAACACGACGCGGCCGTGTCCTCTGCGCACACGCCACATGAAGTCAACATCTTCCATGATCGGTATATCTCGGTATCCTCTCATCTGTTCAAAGACAGTTCGCCTCACGACGTGACACTGGTCTCCATAGGGAATACGCGTCACACGTGACCGGATCGTTGCCGCCCGTTCGATTATGCGGAAGATGATGCCCGGTGCATCGATGGCGAGATCAAAGGCACCGGCCGCAAATTCGGTATCACGAAACACGCGTCTGACACTTTCGAAGGCGTCACGGGGAAGCCGCGTATCCGCATGGAGAAATAGCAGGATATCTCCATGTGCCACTGTCGCACCGGCGTTCATCTGCCTCCCTCGCCCGCGCGGTGCCCGAAGTGCCACAACATCGCTGTCGATGATGACTCGACATGTCGTTCCCCTTTCGTCTCCGTCGACCACGATGATTTCCACCTGATCGCCCCTGTCACAGGCCCTCAAGTCATGTAGGGTTTTCTTGATACGCGCTTCCTCACCGCGGACGGGAATGATGACTGATATTTTATCCATGGTCATCCTGTCAGGTCGTAGCCCATATCCTTCAGGCATCGGCGTGTCGCGGGAGAAGACTGAGGTCGCCTCCGGAGTGAATCAATGAGGCGCGCCATATCCGTGCCGGTATCGACATCACATTTTTCCTCGATCAGGAACGGTGACCATCCCCACGCCACGAGACGCCGCCATGTTTCGCGAAAGACACCGTCCGTTCCCCACGTCATGTCTTGAAAGACAGCAGGTGCAACGGTGCTTCGTGAAAAACCGATCGCGTAATATCCGCCGTCGGAGGCGGGTCCGATCACGGCATCATGAGTTCTCAACCCATCGAAGCCTTTCGCCACGGTATCGTATGCAAGATCGGGAATATCACTCCCCACAATAACGGCGTTATGGACGCTATTCTTTTCGAAAACGCGCTCAAAGGCACGCCTCATGCGCGTTCCCAGATCGCTTCCCTCCTGAGGGATCATGGCCACCCTCGCTCCCAGAAAAGCACGAATCTCCTCTTTCCGTTCAGCCGGTGTATAGAACACGACGGTTTCGAACGGCCCCTTCTGCATTTCACTCAGCATATCCCGGACGAAGGCACAATACAGGCAACAGGCGTTTTCCGCACCGATATCCGGGATGAGACGTGTCTTGACACGCCCCTTTTCGGGATATTTTACAAAGAGAATGAGAAGGTTCGTCCCAGTCATAGGCTCCACAGCATCGCAGATGATGTGTCACTCCCGTGTCTTTTCCTTTCGCGGCCAGAGGGGGCAGGCCGCTCCGATACATTCCTTGTTTAACTGGAACTGCGTGCAGACCAGCGGAACATCCGCCGGAATGCGATGCGGAAGATACCTGGCGGACAACTCCGCTGCTGCCGTTATGCCGATCCAGCAGTCACGCTGACAGCACCGTGGCGCTTCGTACGCGGCAATACGCGCAAGGACATCACCCGCCACGGTCTGCACGAGCTGGCGTTCCCTCGCCTTGTAGGGATTTGTTCTCATGATGAGGGAAAAGGCCACGCCCACACCCGTCGCGGCACCACAGATGCCAAGAAAGGCACAGGCCCCGCCACATACCGTTTTACCCCGGTCGATACCCGATCGGATGTCGTCATCCGTCACATCGCCGCCCATGTTCCGGTATACGGAGAGAAGCACGGCGGGAACGAGTGAATGGTACTCCGGCCCGTGTACGGGAACGGCGGGATGTGACCGAATCAAAGAAAATAGCTCGACGGCATCGTCACAGGTCGTTGCGATACAAATATCCCTTATCACCGTAAGGGAATCCTGCGAGTGACAGACATCACAGACAAAGTGCCCTTCCTGACAGATGGTGTTCGTCGACAAAAGCCGCCCGCAGTAATGACAGTGTTTTTGTATCCTCTCGGACAAATAGATAATGTCCGTCCCGCAGACCATGCATCCACTCTGATATCTTGCATCTTTTTCGGCTGCCGGCGACGTCGTAACGGCATTATCGGGGGCAATGAAACAGGCACAAGTGATGTCCTGTTCGATGTTCGTCACGTTGCCATGGCGGTCCAGTACGAAGAAAGACCCGTCATCCTGCACATGGCGCGGCAGGATGATGGGCATCGATTCGCCCCGCCTGATGAGCTGACCGTCGTCCGTCATTACGGCGGCGAAAGGCCCGCGATAGAGGGCTAACTCCGCCGTTTTCTCATGAGGTTTGAAGGCCCGGTACGTAATGGAGTGAAAATCATACCCCCGTACCTGACGGTACAGGAATCTCTTGATGATGAAAATGTCCTGAAAACCGAGATCTTCCAGCATACCGACAAGTTCGTTCTGACGCATGGCACCGCCGATGCACTCGCCTCTGAGTTTTTCATTGTACTTGATGTCGATGGGAATATCCTCTTCGGTAACGATATCGGAGATGCAGAGACGACCGCCGGGCCTCAGTATGCGCCTGATCTCCGCGAAAGTCCGCCTCTTGTCGGGCGACAGGTTGATGACGCAATTTGATATCACCACGTCCACCGTCCCGGATGCCACGCTCACGTCTTCAAGAAAGCCCTTTCGAAACTCGACGGTGTCGAATCCAAGATTCGACGCCACCTCTTTACGGGAGGCACGGGCGATGTCCAGCATGGCATCCTCCATGTCAATCCCGTACACGTGACCCGTGGGACCGGCCCGTTTCGCAGCAATGAAGCACTCCACGCCGGCCCCGCATCCAAGGTCGACAAGCGTTTCGCCCTCTGCAAGATCACAGTCGAAAACAGGGCTCCCGCACCCGTAGCTGCGTACACGTGAATGCTCGGGGATATGCGACATTGCCATCTCGTCATAGGTCACGGGGTTAATGATATCTTCATTGACATCCGTTGCTGCGGACGAATAGAAGGATCGGATGGAGGCATAGCCGTCCTTGCCCGGCAGTGAGAGAACGCAGTTAGAATGAGTGAAGGCGACGTGCGCGCTGTCCTCATCGCATTCGTAAACACGCTCTCCCATGCGCGCAATCATGCCGATGCGACCGTTTTCCTTGTATCGCTGCGCTTCTAGCGCGAGCAGGTAAAGTGCCGTTGTGCGGTACAACGACAGGTAGGGATCACCTCCCACAAGTTGCCGGGCATGTATATAGCTGTGATCGATATCACCTCCGCCGAGAAGAAGTCCCATGTCATCGCGCGTGTTCTCCGCATCGATAATGGACGCGTTCCTCAGCCGTTCCATCACGGGGCTTTCCTTCCAGACCCTTTCGAGACCATCGAGAAGATTCCCCGCCGCCAGGTCCGTCTCACCGACGAGCGCGGGCGAGGGAAATACATCACCCGTCGGCCCCACTGTAATGCTCTCCCACCCGGCATTGCTGAGATCGAAGCGTGTCCCGGCAAAGGAGAACACTTGTGACTTGAGAATCTCCACATTATCGATGGTTATCCCGACTTTCTCCGCCTGTTCGTAGGCCCGGATCAATTGCAAGAATATCTCGTCTGCGGGCACGAAGAGATCGTCCGTGCCGCGACCTTTTGTAAAATACCACAGATAATGAATGTTTTTGATCTTATAGCGCTCCGCGACGGAGAGTATTTCCGTCATGTCATCAATATTGGCACGGTTCACCGACATTGCAAGTGTTACCCGATATGCGAGATCATTGAGATAGGCGATACTGTGCATGAGTTCCGCATACGCACCCCGCCCACGGAAGCGATCGTGATTTATTTCCATGCCGTCGATGCTGAGCTGAAGATGAATTCTCTCAGACGACGCTTTTCTCAGCCATTCGTCAAAGTTTTTTATCCCTTTCCCGTTCGTCAGGACGACCGCGTGCGTTCCGCCAAGTGACAGAACCCGATCCAGTACCTGTGGAAAATTTTTATATACGAATGGCTCTCCCCCGGTGAAATAGAAGATGCGGCATCCCAATGAAAAGGCCTCGTCGATAGTTTGCATGAGCAAATCATTGGGAAGACTCGGTTGACGCCGACCGTTCGAGGAAAACATGCAATGTGTACAGTTCATGTTGCAGCGATTCGTAATGTGAAACCAGCATTCCTTTAATTCAGTAACCGAACGATAGGCGCTCCGTCCCCGGTAAGGATCATCGTGATTGGCTGATACGCGCCCGAGGAAACCCCATATCTGACGGATTGTCTCGACGGCATTCCCGTTATTCCTTGCGATAAAATGTTCTATCCCCCTTTCGATCGTGCCGACTTGTCTCGCCATCTGCAAGAATGCATCGGCCCGCTCCGTCGGGATGAACCAGTCAGCTCCTTCAGGATTGAGGTAAATGGGCACTCCACGAAAGAGGATGCGGTTGTATTCACCGGTTATATCGCCTGTCTTAGTCATTCCTTCCGCCTCCGAAGGGTATTGTCGTCCGTTCAATCCCCGCGTTAAATGGCACTACAAGGAGCCACTGAAGCGTCATGATCGAGAAGTCACGAAATCTCCCGAGACCGAGGGGCATGCCGCGGTGCCCCATCCGCGGTTGCGCCCGATAGGTCCGCAGAATGCGGTCCCACCAGGAAAAATTGAATCCGAAGTTTGAGTCCATTTCTCTTATGATGACGGAATGATGGACACGGTGCATGTCCGGTGTCACAATGAAAAGCCGTATGAATCGGTCCATATTCTCCGGGATATCAAGATTGCTGTGATTGAACATGGCGGTGCCGTTCAGAATAATCTCAAAAATGACAACGGCGACGACTGGTGCACCGATGATGATGACCGCAGCGGATTTGATGAACAACGAAAGAATGATTTCCAACGGGTGAAAACGCAGACCCGAACTCACATCGAGATCAAGTTCAGTATGGTGTATGGCATGCAACCGCCAGAGGACAGGTACTCGGTGAAGAAACAGATGCTGAAGATAAATGACGAAATCAAGAGAGATAACGGCACTGACAACGGTTATCCAGAACGGAAAGACAAGAACATTCAGGACACCCCAGCCCGCATTCGCCGCCACAACCGCGACACCGGCAGGTGCCAGCGGCATTAGCACCGTGACGAGAGCCGCATTCCCTGCGGTGATGATGAGATTGTGCCCCCAGCGCTTCTTTTTAGATACCGTCCGTATACGACGCGGATACAGTGCCTCACCTGCGGCAAAAAAGGTGAAGAGACCAAAGAAAAAGATCATGCGTATCGTGGTCGGGTCCAATCTCATCTGATTCGCGACACCCTGTACGTCCTGTCTTAAACGACAATCGCGCCTTGTCATAACCCGTCTACTGCAGGAACGCCCGTTTCCGAGATGATGCTGTTCGTCCACCAGCCGTCCACTCCTATACTACAATGTCCTGTACTCCGATTCAATGCACTAATTTTTATCATTCGGGTAATAAATGCTTTTTTTGTATATACAAAACTCAAGTTTTTATTAAATCATCCGATAAAATGACTGTCCGGAGAGGTAATTGCTCTTTGATATCGACACAGGGCGCAGTGCAGTTTATAGCTATTGGGGGCACTCCGACCGCATTATTTCAATATCATGAGTAACGTTCATCGTTGTTGCTGATTGCTGTACCAGAGATACGCAATGATAAAAAAAATTACGACGAAGAAACTTCGACCCGGCATGTACATACATGATCTGGGTTGCAGCTGGATACAACACCCCTTTTTGCAGAATCGTCTGACTATTACCAGCATAGACCAGATCCGAAAGATAGAAGATCTTGAAATACCGTACGTTTACATTGACACTGACCGGGGTGTCGACGTCAGGAATATCGACCATAACAATTTCAATACAAATGAAGATCCCCCGAACATCCTGAATATAGCCTCCCGGGAAGATGACACACCCCATCACACGACTCACTCATACGCTTCTGAAAAAGAGCGGGCCCTGTCAATCAAAACCGAGGCGATGTCTGTGATACATCACGTCATGGACGACGTGATCCACAACCGTGAAATCCGTGTCGACACAGTCTATGACGTGGTCGATCAAATGATCGATTCCGTATCCCGCAATAATCAGGCCCTTACAACGGTCCTTCGCATGAAAAGCATCGACGAATACACGTACCAGCACTCAGTCAGCGTCTGCGCTCTCTTTATCGCTTTCTCACGCTGTCTCGATTTACCAGATGATGAAATGCGTGAAGGTGCCCTCGGGGCCATGTTGCATGATATCGGCAAAATGTCCGTGCCTCTCACAATATTGAACAAGGCCGGTTCACTGACGCATGAGGAATTTAAAATTATTCAACTCCACACGACGTACGGGAAACGAATTCTGGACCGAATCGACGGTATTTCTTCCACTGCCCGAGATATCGCCTATGGACATCATGAACGTTACGACGGAAGCGGGTACCCCAGGGGCTTGAAAGACAGCGAGATAAGCAGGTACAACAAAATGGTGGGTGTCGTCGACGTTTTTGACGCCATGACCTCAGAGCGTTGTTACAGCAAAGGCGCGACGCCAGATGTAATTATCCGTTACTTGTTTGAATTGCGTGATAAATCTTTCGCCGCCGATATCGTTGAATCATTCATTAAATGTGTCGGCATCTATCCCGTCGGTACGTGCGTCATTCTCAATAACGGATTAATCGGCATTGTCGACGAAACGAATGTGGGTAACATTCTCTTCCCGACGATCACCATCTTCTTTGATTCGGGGAAAGAGCGTCGTGTCATCCCCTATACTGTGAACCTCGAAGAACATTCCGATGACAAAAGTTTCTCAATCGCTTCCACGGAGAATCCCGATCGCTGGCACATTGCCCCCTTTCGTTATGTCGGCCATAAAACAGAACAGGGGTGAATACCAATTACCCATTTGATACCCACGTATATCACCCTTGACGCGGAGTGTCGACACCTTTATAAAGTATTCGTAGCAAGGAGCGGTTTTTTTGAGATATATTGCATAGCGTTTCAGGGAATGTACGCTTACACAAAATAGTGCTTGGTAAAGGAGCTTGTATAATTTTATTCATCTCAGGCACTTAATAATGAGGTGAAAGCCATGACTTTGGAAAATGTATTTCCAGCGAACGGCACGCCGCTTTTTCTGGAATTCGGTACCAATGGAAATCATCACAAGAGTTCTTTCGTCGGCTTTGAACCGAACAGATATGTGATCATCAGAAATCCTCCTTCCTGTAGAGAAACAAATCTTGCGAAAAAATATTACATTGGATCGAAACTGATTATTAAGTACCAGTTTAACGGTAATGTCGTTGGTTTCACGTCAAAGATCGTCGACTCACTCCATTACCCGTCACACCTCCTTTTCGTTTCCTATCCCGAAACCATTGAAACGTACAACCTGCGATCTTATCCGCGCTATGACTGTCTGTTTAAAGCGACGATCAACACGAAATTCGGCAGCTTTACTGGACTCATCAAAAATATCAGTATCGGAGGATGTTTTTTTGTCTGTGATATGGACAATGATAATACCATTGATCCCATGCAACTGAAGGAAAGCAATGTCACGATCACGATTGATCTTCAATCGATGGGAAAAGTGACATGCCAGGCACACGTTGCAAATTTACACATTGATGTCAAAAACATAAGTTGCGGTATCCAGTTTGATGAACTCGATCAGCCTTATAAAGAGACCTTAACGAATTATATTGAACATATCGAGGAATATCTGGGCAGCACTCCCGGAACTGTTAAAGACCAGCCTTCTCCAGAGAGTGATTGATCAAATCGTCTTGTCTTTCAAGAGAAACCATCTCTTGATCACCGCCGCAACACGGTGCACTGCATCTCTTCCACTATACCACACGCAGCAGTGAATGTTCCCATCACCCGCCTTCATTTTTCCCGGCTTGTCGTAGACTCTCGAAAAAAATCGGTGGAATTTCTTCCCGCTTTGAATTATTTTTCGCAAGAAAACGGGTTGACAGAAGACCGTCATCCTATTATAGTACCCCGACAAAATTCGGAACATACTGGGAGGTCGTTCAATGGCAGGACAACGGACTCTGACTCCGTGAATCTAGGTTCGAATCCTAGTCTCCCAGCCATATATAAGGGCTCCCGGTGGGAGCCCTTGTCAGTCTATTTCCATTTAATTAATTGATGTAACAAATCGCTTATCGTTTCTCTTCTTTTGCCGCGATCTTCTTCCACGTATCACGAAGCGGAACGATCCTGTTGAAAACAGGTTTTCCAGGCATCGTATCCTTTGCGTCCATGATGAAATATCCAATCCTTTCAAACTGATACCGGCTTCCCGGTTGCGCCTCCGCCACGCTGCGTTCCACATAACATGACGCCAACTTCTCCAGTGACTCCTCGTTGAGATGTTCCGTGAACGTGCCTTCTTCAGCCGCCGGATTCTCCACCGAAAAAAGCCGGTCATAGAGCCGTACCTCCCCCGCTACGGCGTGCCGTGCCGATACCCAGTGAATGACACCCTTAACTTTCCTCCCGTCCGCCGGCGGCCCATTTCGCGTTGTTTCATCGTAGGTACAGTGTATCTCGACGACCTCGCCCATCTCATTTTTTACCATATGATCAAAACGAACCACATAGGCGTTTCTCAGACGTACTTCCCGTCCTGGTCCCAGGCGGCGGTATTTTCTCGGCGGGTCTTCATGAAAATCGTCCCGTTCGATAAACAACTCCCGCGAGAAGGGTATTTTCCGTGTCCCCATTTTCTCATTCTGTGGATGATTCGGCGCAGCGAACTCTTCCGTTTTATCGTCTGGATAATTATCGATGACGACACGAAGAGGACGAAGCACAGCCATCACCCGCGGCGCGTTCTCATTCAGATCATCGCGCACACAGTGTTCAAGCACTGATATATCGACAAGGTTTTCGTTTTTCGCCACACCGATTGTCGTACAGAAATTTCTGATTGCCTGCGGCGTGTATCCCCGCCGTTTCATACCGGCGATAGTGGGCATCCTCGGATCATCCCACCCCGCGACATACCCGTCTTTCACCAAGCCGATGAGCATTCGCTTGCTGAGCACGGTATAGCTCACGTTGAGACGGGCAAACTCGATCTGTCGCGGCCGGTTGCCCGTTATAAGCCGTTCCACGATCCAATCATAGAGAGGACGGTTATTGTCGAACTCGAGCGTGCAGATCGAATGTGTGATCTGTTCGATTGCATCGGACAAGCAGTGTGCAAAATCATACATGGGATAAATGACCCACTCATCACCCGTCCGGTAGTGATGTTCTCTCTTTATCCGGTAAAGAATGGGATCACGCATCACCACGTTTTGTGATGCCATATCTATCCTGGCACGCAGCACATGGGCACCGTCTTCGAATTCTCCGGCACGCATCCGTTCAAAGAGATCCAGGTTCTCCTCGATCGACCTGTTTCGATACGGGCTTTCTCGTCCCGGTTCGGTAAATGAGCCGCGGTATTCCCGTATCTCATCCGTACTGAGACTGCAGACATAGGCGTCGCCTTTTTTGATTAGTTCAACGGCAAACCGATAGAGCTTCTCAAAATAATCGGAGGCATAATATAGCCGGTCATCCCAGTCGAAACCCAGCCATTTTATATTGTCCGTGATCGATTCGACATACTCAAGAGATTCTCCGCTGGGATCGGTGTCATCAAATCTGAGATTGCAGGTTCCGCCGTAGCTTTCCGCTATTCCGAAATTCAGGCAGACGGATTTCGCATGACCGATGTGGATGTACCCGTTCGGTTCGGGGGGAAAACGCGTGGCCACACGGCCTCCATTTTTTCCCTCACGTATGTCATCATCAATGATCTCACGGATAAAATCCGAAGAAGAAGTGCTCTCGTCAGCCATGGTCCACGACTCCCTTTCTCATTTCCATTTTTGACTGTAAAGATGTACTCTCGGCACTAAAAAAGCCTAGCAATTAATTTCGGCAATTGAATATAAGGCAATCACTGTTCGGTGTCAATACAATGCGTTTATGGAATCTTTCTACTCTTTTTATTAAATACTACCCATACACATGCCCGCAAATATTCAGCATACAGGCAGAATCCTCAAAATAAAAAGCACCCGGAACGGATACCGAGTGCTTTCAATGGTTCTGTAAATAATTTTTACAAAACTTTCACGTTTGTAGCTGAGGGTCCCTTCGGACCTTCTTCAATTTCAAATGATACGCGCTGGTTCTCGTAGAGAACCCGAAAACCTTGGCCTTCGATTGCACTATAATGGACGAAAATATCGCCTCCCTCATCCTTCGCAATAAAACCGTAGCCCTTCTTCTCATTAAACCACTTCACTGTACCCTGATGCATTACTGAAATCCTCCTTTCATCAGGCCTTTGAAGTTCGATCGTTTACATCAGGGAACAATACAAAGCTCGCTATGCTTGTGCCTTTTACCATTCTCTTACATGTTTCGATCTAACTCATTGAAAATAATGATGCCCGCCCCACTAAATTACCGTTGACAGTACATCGAAAAAATCAATTATGTCAAGATTATTTATGAATGAACGCACTTTATTTGCGTCACGGCACCCCATGCATACTAGACCATTTTTTTTATATCTCTGAGACGGAGTAATGATACATTTCAACGAATGACAGTATGGTCGTTTTTCTTTGTTTGGATGACTATCTGTGGTAAAGGATGCCATGGCTCGACGACACTGGAGTATCGACCTTCTCGATTTCTTTTTTACGCGCAGGGTTCTGAGACACCGCCATCCCCTTCTTGCAAGTGTAAAGCTTACCTATCGCTGCAATCTCAGATGCCTCGGCTGTCCCTTTCATCTGCGGGCAAACGAAGAGAGGGGCCATATGAGCTATAAAACGGCCATCGCGTCACTGGACATCCTCAAAAAACTGGGCACGCGCATTGTCGTTTTTGAGGGCGGGGAACCTTTTCTCTGGAAAAGCGGAGTATATTCTTTCTTTGATATCGCTGCATACGCACGAGAACGATTCTTCCGTGTGGGCGTAACGACCAACGGGACTTTTCCCCTTGAGGCGCCCGTCGACGTCCTGTGGGTAAGTATTGACGGCCTTCCCGAAACCCACAACCGGCTCCGCAGCAACTCCTTTGCATCAATTGCCGCGAACCTCAGGACTACTTCCCATCCAAAGGTTCTTGTTCACTTCACCATGAACCGGGAAAACTGGCGGGACATTACCGGTCTCGCAGAAATGATGCGATCGTTCGACCGTGTCAAGGGCATGACCGTACAATTTTTTTATCCCTACAACCAGGGAGAAGAACCTCTCGCCCTGTCGCCTGACGAACGACGTGATGCCGTCACCGAGGCACTCCGTTTGAAAGAGAGAGGATTCCCACTCCTCAATTCAGCAAGTCGTCTCCGTGTCATGGTCGATAATACCTGGACCTGTCACGACGACATCCTTGTCAATGTCGATCCCGACGGCACCTGCGAGACGGGGTGTTACGTCAAAAACCGAGGAACTGTGAATTGCGCCGCCTGTGGGTTCACCCCCGTCGCGGAGGCATCGGGGGCCATCGATTTCATTCCCGGATCACTGATGGCCGGATGGAAAATATTCGTTTCACACTGAACGTGAGGAAAGGAGCTTCTATGGATACATCCCTCTTTCGTAACATGTCAGGAGACGACTACAAAAACTACATTGAATTTCTTCTTCACCATTACCGGGTGATGGACTCGTTCTGGTTTCTCGCCGTTTCGAAACAATTTGACCAGGCAACGGCGGAATCGCTCAACGAAAACGTCTGGGGTCGTGTCAGCGGCATGGCCGCGCGTGACATCATTTCCCGTTTCAACATTATGGAGAAAGGCCTTGGGGGCTTCGTCAGGGCCCAGCGCTACTTCCCATGGGCGATTCTCGTGGGGTACCAGATCGAAGAATCTTCCGATGAGGTAATAATTTCCGTCCCGTCATGTCCTACGCAGGAGGCCAGGTTGAAACGCGGCCTCGACGAATACGCCTGCAAAGAGATGCATCGGTGCGAATTCGAAGGATTCGCCCATGCCGTCGATCCGCGTATCGTCGTTGAATGTCTTTTCGCACCTCCTGATCCTCATCCCGGCGACATGTTCTGCAAGTGGCGGTTCACACTCTCTTCCCCTGAGGGAAAATGATCCTTATAACAGCATGATGACATGATTTTTCCTGCGCTCGCGCCATAGTCACACGTGCCTTTCCACTAGCAGCGTCAAACCCGCCACATCCCGGACGATGACGGAAGTGCCTTTCTCGATAACATCGCCATCTCTCATGGAACGGGCCTTCCATAATTCACCTCGTACCATGATATATCCCTCCGGGTCGAGTCGTTCACGGGTATCACCGATAAAACCGACAAGACCGGTATTCGGTATGGTGTGTTCCCAATCGTATGCCTTCCACGTAAGGGGGAAAAGGGCGACGTCCTTCACGACCCAGGCAATAACGAGAACGGCATCAACCCAGAACGGATATACAACCCAGTGGTGAATCAGAAATAACACCAGGACAAAAACGATGAAGGACACCACCTGTATGAGAAAGTACCGAACAACTATTTTTGCCGTCCATTCGCGTGTATTCACAAATAATCTTCCACTTCTTTTCCCTTTTTTACAATCCGATGCTGCTGGCAGACCCGTTTCTGTCACAAAAGCATACCACATGCTTGTATATTCCATCTACAAAACGCCGTCAATGGTGCGGATTTGGATTTATTGCGACATCATGAATCCGTCTCACCGTGACACAGTTTAATGTGTCCACCCACTGATTGTTCATGACGGAACGTCTCATTTTGTATATAATACTGTATCACACCACACCCCGGGGCGCTTAAACATGAGATAGATATTCACCCTTTACGAAAGGAGAAATGCCATGTCTCTCATCACCATAACATCGGGAATCGGTTGTAACGAGATGGAGATCGCTCTCCGCGTTGCCGACGCGTTGGAAACCGACCTGTACGATGATGAACGTCTCCAAAAGGAATTTATGGATATGGGGCTGTCATCATCGGAAATCAAAAGCCTCGACGAGAAGGCACCCGGCATTTTCAACCGCCTTCTGGACTTTCATCCGCAATCATATCTGGAACTCCTTGAAGCACTTATCTACGAGGTATCACGCCGCGGTGAGGGTATCATCATCGGACACGGCGCACAGTTTCTTCTCCGTGACTTCGGCTGCGCCCTCCATATACGCATTTATTCATCTACCGACCGGCGAATCGATTCGATTGCGAATACACACGGTGTCAGTCCCGGCGCCGCCGAGAAGATGGTCCGCTCAAGCGATAATGACCGGAAGGGATTCATGCACTACGCCTTTAAAATGGACTGGGACAACCCGTCCCTTTATGACCTCATTGTCAATGTGGATAAGCTGGGCGTCGAGGCATCCTCTTCACTGATCACGAATGTCGCGAAATCCGATATTATCAATGCCTGTAGCCTTGATGCACTGGAACGCATGGAACGCTTCACCCTTGAAAAAAAGGTTAAAACGGCGGTCCTGAAAACCAGCCTCAGCGCGCGAAACATCCATGTTGATAGTCCTGAACCGGGAAATGTCGTCCTGACGGGCACCGTCAACCCCCTCGAATCGAAGGATGCATTGCTTGACGCGGTACGAGCGGTACCGGGCGTCGTAAACCTCAAAGACGAACTGGCCACGGAGAAATTGCACGACATCTAAAAATATACGTAACGGATTTTACTTCATCACAATAGAGTAAGTCGGCGTCACGATCCTTCGAGGTATCATGGAACTATTTCGTATGCTTATCGACCTTGCCATCGAGGGCCGTCGGATCAAAATAACACCATGCCGCCTTATCTTTTACGTAATGATTCTGGTATGCCACGACTTTTTTATACACACATGCGGAATCGATCACTGCATTGCCGCATCGTTTTACCGGAACAACACAGATTGTACTACCAAACATAAATGATAATCATTATAATTATGATTATTTACGAATTATAATGCTTTTATCCCTTTAAATTGTTCCGCAATTCGTGTATATCATGTCCCGACTGATTTGTTAGCATGGAGGATGTTATATGAAAAAAGCATTAGAAGGTATACGAGTTGCCGATCTGAGTCACGTTCTCGCCGCCCCGACCTGTTCCATGTTTCTGGCCGATCTCGGCGCTGAGGTTATCCATATAGAACCTGCCCACGGTGACGATTCACGCGAGTTCGGTCCCTACGCGGGGAACGGGAGGGACAAAAATAAAAGCGCCTATTTTATCAGCCTCAACAGAAACAAAAAAAGCATCGTTCTCGACTTGAAAAGCGAGAAGGGAAAGCAGATCCTGCGAGAGCTTATCTCCGTTTCCGATGTAGTCCTGGAAAATTTCAGGCCGACGACAATGCGCAAGCTTGGCTTTGGGTGGGAAGATATTCAAAAAATCAATCCCAGAGCAATATACTGCTCTATCTGCGGTTTCGGGCACGACTCACTTCCCGAATACGCCTCCAGACCCGCCTACGACATGGTCGCCCAGGCATACAGCGGCATCATGAGCATCACCGGCCCCGAGGGAGGTCCGCCCTGCCGCGTGGGTTCCTCTGTCGGCGATATCTTTGCCGGTCATCAGGCAACCATCGGTATCCTTGCCGCATTGATGTACCGTGAAAAATCGGGACGTGGCCAGTATCTCGACTGCTCCATGGTGGACGGTCTCTTCGCCGTTCTGGAAAACGCCGTCGCCCGCTATACGGTCACCGACGATATCCCGGGGCCTCTCGGCGGTGCACACGCATCGATTACACCCTTTCAGGGATTTAAGACAAAGGACGGATCATGGTTTATTGCGGCCATCGGCAATGACAATTTATGGAATAAATACTGTACGTTGATCGGACGTGATGACCTGACGGACAACCCGAGATTCAAGACGAATCCCTTACGGACCGAAAACAAGCATGAACTCGTCCCCATCCTCGAAAAAGAGATGGTGAAGAAAACGACGGCCGAATGGTGCAAACTGTTCGACGAGGCCGCCCTGCCTTATTCGCCGGTGAACAACATGAAAGAAATCTGTGAAGACCCGCATATCACTCACCGCGACATGCTCGTCGAAGTTGATCAGCCCGGTATCGGCAAAATGAAGATCGCGGGATCCCCCATTAAATTGTCCGAAACGCCCGGCCATGTCTACGCACCCGCCCCACGCCTTGGCGAACATTCCGATTGGGTCCTCCGCGAAATATTGACATATACCGATGAGGATATTGAGACGTTGAAAAAGGAGAATATAATCAACCGGGATTTCTAGGGGTTTGTAACCGATCATATCCGGTACCGGTCGATGCACACCGACAACCTGACGATATGATCATTGACAAAGCGGTTGATTCCAAAAAAGGTGAACTGATAATTCAGTTCACCTTTTTTTTATTACATGCCTGATGCTGTGACTTTTTTATAACCTTTAATATCCACTGATATCAACGGCGTTGATTC
>Ga0272443_10002362_pt1 | contig 24300 bp, 26 predicted proteins | sample SSMAcet12_FD_193581 | JGI IMG/M metagenome (GOLD analysis project Ga0272443, IMG submission 193581) | Marine sediment archaeal communities from Little Sippewissett salt marsh, Falmouth, MA, United States - SSM-Acet-12 | ecosystem: Environmental > Aquatic > Marine > Wetlands > Sediment ...
CCGAGCATTACTATAAACGAGCAATGACCTTCCTCCGGGAGTATAAGAGACCGACGGTTAGGACTCCCATGGATTTTCAACGCCTGCTGGCAGTCTTACGTTCTAGCATCCGCTTGGGTATTTTCGGTAAGGAGCGATTCCAATATTGGAAGATCTTGTTCTGGACTCTTTTTTGCCGACCTCAACTGTTCCCGCTGACTGTTACGCTTGCGATCTATGGCCATCATTTCCGCAAAATCTGCCAATTGAAGATTGCTCAGTGAGAAAGAAATATCGTGGAAATGATCTTCATATGGAAAAAACGATTAGGTCCTGGCAGAAGCCGATGACCTCATGCAACTCATTGATCACAGGGTCATCGTAGGCAAAAATACTACAACATAATTCAGGGAGGTATTATCAATGAAACCAGAAACCGAAGGGAAAATTAAGTATGGCGTTTGGGGTCTTGTTGTTGGGGCAGTCATCGCAATGATCATCGGTTTTGCGTGGGGGGGTTGGACAACCTCCAGCACGACCAAAACGATGACCGAAGAGGCGGTCTTGGCGAGTCAGGCGGCGATCTGCGTCGCCCAATTTATGAAGGAACCGAATCATGAAGAGAAACTTAAAGAATTTGAGAAGGTAAGTAGCTGGGAGAGAGCTAAATTCATTGAAAAGGGTGGCTGGGATAAAATGCCCGGGCAGGAAAAGGCTGACTATGCTGTAAGCCGAGCATGCGCCGATGGGCTTGAACTTCTTATCAAAAAATGAGTTTGGCTGTTAAGGGCAACTCATATGTGGGTTACCTTTTTCAATAAAAAGGGACGGTTGCTTTACTCGTTTCACCTCTGTCATATTCTGCCAGGAATTACAACTTTAGTCATCCTTGGGAGAATCATAGACGGGAGAAAACGTTGTTGGCAAGCACCCTATAACAAACATATGGGTCTTGGGGCCATATGATGAACTTTCGGCAATTAGAGGATAAATGTTTTTTGAAAGGAAAAGGAGGTTTAGATGGGAGACAAGGGGAAAAAGGATAAAGGCAGACGCGAAGAACAAAAAAAAGGCAAGCAAACACTAAAGGAGAAGCGGAAGCAAAAAAAAGGCAAAATGAAATCGATTTGGGAAAATGAGAAATAAAGTAAAGCAAAAAGGTAGCGGTTATGACATCTGTTATTAAGTATTATGAGGGAATCGACTCGGTTGCCGTAATCGGCAACTATCTGCCCCGCCAGTGTGGTATCGCAACCTTTACCACGGATCTGGTTGAAGGCTTATCAGCGGAAGCCCCCAATATTTACTGCTGGGCGGCTGCCATGAATGACAAGCCTGAGGGATATCCATATCCAGAAAAAGTGCGTTTTGAGATAAACCAGAACAAGTTGACCGATTATAGTGTCGCATCTCAATTTCTCAATATCAGTCAGACGGATATTGTCAGCTTGCAGCATGAATACGGTCTTTTCGGAGGTCCAGCCGGCAGCCATCTGCTGAAACTATTGGGTGATCTGCGCATGCCGGTGGTGACTACGTTACACACGGTTTTGAAGGACCCCGCGCCGGAATATCGTGCCGTCATGCGCAAGCTATCCGATCTGTCCGATAAACTGGTGGTGATGAGCCGTAAGGCCTCTGATTTTCTTAAAGATATCTATGCGGTGTCCGAGGAGAAAATTGCCTTTATCCATCACGGTATTCCGGATACGCCGTTTATTGATCCCAGTTTTTACAAAGACAAGTTCGGCGTGGAAGGCAAAAAGGTGCTGCTCACATTCGGCTTGCTCTCCCCAAATAAGGGCATTGAAAATGTGCTGCAGGCGCTTCCAGCGGTCATAAAAAAACACCCTGATGTGGTCTATATTATCCTGGGCGCAACACACCCGCATATTCTAAAGTTGCATGGGGATGCATACCGTATCATGCTGCAGCAGCTCGTGCGCAAACTCGATATCGGCGAGCATGTCATTTTTCAAAATCGTTTTGTTGAACTAAAAGAGTTATGTGAGTTTCTCGGCATCGCCGATATTTATGTAACCCCTTATCTTGAAGAGGCCCAGATTACCTCCGGGACCCTTGCCTATGCCATGGGCACAGGCAGAGCCGTCATTTCGACACCGTACTGGTATGCTACCGAGATGCTTGCCGAAGGGCGGGGAAGGATTGTTCCATTCAACAACCCTGATGCCATGGCGGAACAAATTATCGGACTTTTGGACAACGATGTCGAACGGCACGCAATGCGCAAAAAAGCCTATACATTCAGTCGTGAAGCGGTTTGGAAGGAGGTATCCCGAAAATACCTCCAGGTTTTTAGTGAAGTGCGGCAAAACCGCACCCGAAACCCGCGTCCGCGGCATTCCTATGTTGAAAACATCAAGGCCATCACGAGTTTCGAGCTCCCGGAGATCAAGCTCGATCACCTGAAAGCCCTCACCGATGATACCGGCATCTTGCAACATGCCAACTATACAATTCCCGATCGCACCCACGGCTACTGCACCGATGATAATGCTAGAGCGCTACTGGTTGCCGCCATGGGTCAAAAATACCTGCCAACAAACGGCCTAGGACTTGGTTTTCTCAGCGGTCATTATCTCGGATTTCTTCTGTATGCCTATGATGAAAAAAATGGGCGCTTTCGCAATTTCATGACGTATTCGCGGCAGTGGATGGAGGAGATCGGTTCCGAGGATGCGCATGCCAGAGCGCTCTGGTGCCTTGGTAAAGCAGTGGCTTTTCTTGACGATCCCGGGCATCTCGCAATGAGTACAACCCTTTTCAACAAGGCACTGAGAGCTGTCGAAAATTTTCATTCGCCCCGCGCCATCGCTTTTTCTCTGGTGGGCATGCATGCTTACCTGCATAAATTTTCCGGCGACAGTGATGTGCGCAGGATCCGGGAATTTCTTGCCGACAGGCTTTTCAGTCAGTTTAAAAACAATGGAACAGACGCTTGGCCCTGGCTTGAGAACGCGCTAAACTATGCTAACGGCAAACTGCCCCATGCCCTGCTGCTTTCCGGCCAATGGATGCAGCGCAGCGATATGATCGATATGGGACTCCAGTCCCTCAAGTGGCTGCTCTCCATCCAGACCGAAGACGATCATTTTGTACCCATCGGTAATAACGGCTGGTATGAAAAAGGCGGACCCAAGGCCCGTTTCGACCAGCAGCCAATAGAGTCTAATGCCATGATCGAGGCTTGTGTCGAAGCCTTTAACGTCACACGGGATAAAACATGGATTGACAGTGCGGTCATGTGCTTTAACTGGTTTCTGGGAAACAACGACCTCAACTTGCCGCTCTATGATCCCAAGACCGGCGGCTGCCGTGACGGGCTGATGGCGGACGGCATCAACCAGAATGAAGGCGCCGAATCGTCCCTTGCCTGGCTGCTTTCGCTGATGACATTACAGAAGCTCTATGCCGACGAGATTTTTAACCAGCCGTTGTCACAGAAATAGGATATTAGCAAATATACATGGAGGGAATTTATGATAGTACCTGTTATCCTTGCTGGTGGTTCAGGGACAAGGCTGTGGCCGCTTTCCAGGGAGATGTATCCCAAGCAATTAATGGATCTCATTAATGAAAAGACTATGTTACAAGAGACCATTATGCGATTATCAGGTCTTGAAAATATTGGCAATCCAATTGTTATCTGTAATGCTAACCATAGGTTTCTGGTGGCGGAGCAGTTGCGTGAGATAGAAGTTACGACTGAATCAATCCTTCTTAAACCAGTGGGCAGAAATACAGCACCGGCCCTGGCAATTGCATCTTTGAGGCTCTTGTCCCAGGGTTTAAATCCATTGCTTTTGGTATTGCCCGCTGATCATATCATTAAGGATGTCTCTGCCTTTCACGATGCTTTGAATTCTGGCGAATCTTTTGCACAAGAGGGTTTTCTTATAACCTTTGGAATTGTGCCTGAAATGGCGGAAACTGGTTATGGCTATATTCGAAAAGGGGATCAACTGAGTGGGCCAGGAAGCACAGAAGTATTTAAAATAGAAGAGTTTGTCAGAAGCCGGATAAAAAAACCGCTGAAGAGTATTTCAAGTCTGGGCTTTACTGCTGGAATAGCGGAATGTTTATGTTTAAAGCATCTCAAGTTATAGAGGAACTTAAAAAAAGTGCGCCTGAAATCGTCGAGGCTTGTGAAAGGACATTGAACTCAGGAAAAGAAGACCTTGATTTTTATCGACTTGATGCCGGAGCTTTTGAAGCGTGTCCAAGTAACTCTATCGATTACGCTATTATGTAGAAGACAGACAAAGGAGTAATGGTGCCCTTAAAAGCGGGTTGGAACGATTTAGGATCATGGGACGCCTTATGGAAAGTTGGCGAGAAAGATAAAAATGGGAATGTTATGCAAGGGGATGTGTTAACTCATAATGTAAAGAATTCTTATCTAAAGGCAACCCATCGTATGATTGCAGCTGTTGGGCTTGAAAATCATATAATAATTGAAACTTCCGATGCGGTTCTTATCTCATCACGTGATAGGGTTCAGGGTGTAAAACAGGTTGTTGATCAATTGGAATCAGATAAAAGGTCAGAGGCGATTTTGCACCGGAAGGTTTATAAGCCGTAGGGCGTATACGAAGGTATTGATATATCTAGTCGCTTTCAGGTTAAACGAATTACAATCAATCATGGAAGTATATTGTCTCTTCAGAAACATTTCCATAGGTCGGAACATTGGATTGTAGTTAAGGGTATGGCTACTGTGACCAAAGAAGATGATAAGTTTATACTGAAAGAAGATGAGTCAACGTACGTACCATTAGGAGAGATACATCGATTGGAAAACCCTGGGAAAATAGATTTTGAGCTGATTGAAGTGCAATCAGGAAGTTATTTGGGTGATGATGATATCGTATGGTTTGAGGATGTTTATGGCCGTTGATTTCAATCTAATAATCAATCCATCGGAGATTATTTCACTGCGGTAATGTCAAAGCCTTTTCAAGTTTCACTGGTCGAACCGGTGCTCTGCGTTGTTTTTATATGAAGCAACAGTAGAATCGGGTGTATGGAAAAACCAGTCCAATTAACCCAAAATAAATGTAACCCAGGGAATAGAATGAATATTAAAATAATAGATCTCATGGCTCAAAGTGGAATAAAGTTTGGTACAAGTGGAGCAAGAGGTCTTTCAGATTATATGACCGATTTTATTTGCTATGCCTATACACGTGGTTTTTTGCAATATCTTAAAAACAGCGGCAAGGACACCGGTAGTGGAAGAAAAGTTGCCATTGCGGGTGACCTGCGGCCCAGCACTGATCGCATTATGAATGCTGTTGGCAGCGCAGCCGTTGATATGCAATATGAAATTATAAATTGCGGAAAAATTCCATCACCGGCCATCGCATTATATGGCCTGGAGAAAAAAATTTCAACGGTTATGGTCACTGGCAGTCATATCCCTGATGACCGCAATGGTATAAAATTTTATACAGCAACAGGAGAGATATTAAAAGATGATGAAACAGGGATCAAACAACAGCAGATAATTATTGATGACGATCTATTTGATAAGCATGGCCGCTTTTTGGCGAGAACCAGTCCGGATAATTGGACAGTCAATGATGATGCGGCTGAAATGTATATCCAGCGCTATCTGAATGTTTTCTCTTCTACTGCGCTATCTGGTAAGAAAATCGGTCTATATCAACATTCCGCAGTGGGGCGTGATATTCTTTTTAATATTTTTAAAGGCATTGGAGCAGAGGTTACAAAGCTTGGATTTTCAGAAAAATTTATACCTGTTGATACTGAGGCGATCAGGGAAGAAGATGAAAGACTGGCAAAAGAGTGGATTCGGCAGTATGGTTTTGATGCTATAATTTCAACGGATGGAGACGGTGATCGTCCGCTCATTAGTGATGAAAAGGGGATGTGGCTGCGTGGTGACATTGCAGGGATCCTATGTGCACATTTCCTTGGCTCTGATTCGATCAATATACCGGTAAGTTGTAACAGTGCAGCAGAAAAATGTGGTTTTTTTAAAGAGGTACGAAGAACACGAATCGGATCTCCATATGTCATTGCCTCTATGTTGGATGCCGTAAATGCTGGATTTGGGGTGGTTGTGGGCTATGAAGCAAATGGCGGCTTTTTGACCGCCTCTGCTATTGAAGTAAATGGAAGAACTCTAAGGGCGCTGCCTACCCGTGATGCTGTTATAGTGCAGATTGGGATAATGATACTGGCAGAAAGTGCTGGTAAAACCGTTTCAGAACTGGTTGCAGATCTGCCCGCGCGTTTTACAATCAGTGACCGGCTCAAGAATTTTCCATTGGAAGAAAGCTCAGTCATTCTTGCGCATTTTTCAAGTGGTGATATCTGCCGAGACAATGAAAACATTGAAAATATCTTTGGCTCTCTGTGTGGAAAGGTTGCATCGGTTGATCACACCGACGGTGTACGTATTAACTTTGATAATAGCGAAGTGGTTCATCTGCGCCCATCAGGAAATGCTCCAGAATTTCGTTGCTATAATGAGGCGGGAAGCCAGCAGCGGGTGAAAGAGTTGAATAAAGCATGCATAGATGTACTTGAGGGTATGAGGAGGTAAGTAAAGTGAGACGACACACTCCGCGTGCTTTCATGGAAAAGCTGAAGATATGAGTCATTACAGAAACCTCTCGATTTAACAAAAGGATCAGTCATGCACATTGCAATGCTTTCACCGATTGCCTGGCGTACACCGCCGCGGCATTATGGACCCTGGGAAAGCGTGGCCTCCCTTTTAACCGAGGGGCTGGTATCGTGCGGTCATGATGTAACCTTGTTTGCAACCGCGGATTCGCAAACCAGCGGCACACTGCATGCCGTTTGCCAGCGAGGCTATGAAGAAGAGCGCTCACTCATACCAAAAGTCTGGGAGTGTCTGCACATTTCAGAACTCTTTGAGCATGCCGATGGGTATGACATGATCCATAACCACTTTGACTATCTGCCACTGACTTATACCGGCCTTACCACCACACCGGTAGTGACCACCATTCATGGCTTTTCATCGCCCGGGATTCTGCCCGTTTACAAAAAATACAACAGTAAAGTGTTCTATGTTTCCATCAGCGATGCCGACCGATCGCCGGATCTTGATTATATCAAAACCATCCATCACGGTATTGATATAGCGCAGTTTGATTTTCAGCCTGAACCGGATGATTATTTGCTTTTTTTCGGGCGCATCCATCATGACAAGGGTGCCAGAGAGGCCCTTGAAATTGCCAGGGCCTGCAATAAAAAGCTGATATTGGCGGGTATTATCCAGGACCGGGCTTACTATGACCAATATGTCGCCCCTCATATAGACAATGACAAGGTGATTTATGTCGGCAGTGTTGGACCTGTTGAGCGCAACCGGCTACTCGGCAAGGCCTGCACGCTATTGCACCCAATACAGTTTGATGAACCGTTCGGTCTATCCGTTATCGAATCCATGGCCTGCGGTACGCCCGTGATTGCCTTTGATAGGGGAAGCATGCCTGAACTTATCGAAGATGGCAAAAGCGGTTTTTTGGTCAACAACGTGGAAGAGGCCATTATAACTGTTACACGTATTAAAGAGATTGACCGCGCAACCTGTCGTTTTTATGTTGAAAGGCATTTCACAGTCGAGCGCATGATCAATGAATACATTCAGGTCTATGAAATGATTTTACAGGACAGACTACTATGAAAGCCAATAGTCCAATAATAACACGGTTTAATAAAAACCCTATACTGACACGAAAGGATGTGCCGTATCCGGTAGCGACTGTTCACAATGCAGGCATCATCAAACACAACGATCGGTACATTATGCTTTTCAGGTCGCATCTGCTGAATGGACGTTCCATCATCGGCAGGGCCCAGAGCGAGGACGGTTTTTCCTTCACTGTTCATCCCCGGCCTTTTCTTTTGCCGTCAGCGGACGGCATTTTTGCGGAATATGAGGCGTTTGGGGTCGAGGACCTCAGAATTTGCCCTGTTGAGGGAGAGTACCTGCTGACCTACAGCGCCTATTCCCGCCACGGCGTACGGATTGCCCTAGCCCGCACCCGAGATTTTGAAACAGTGGAACGTATTGCCCTGATCACCCAGGCCGACCTTCGCAACGTGGTCATTTTCCCTGAAAAGTTCGGCGGCCGGTACGTGCGTTTGGATCGGCCGCATTCGGAAATTTCGCCCTGGTCGATCTGGATTTCCTATTCCCCCGACCTGGTTCACTGGGGCGATTCACGGGTGATTATGAAGCCGGTGGCCTATCACTGGGATGAAATGAAAATCGGGCCTGGCGCACCGCCCTTCAAAACCGACAAAGGCTGGCTTCATATTTACCACGGCGTTTTTAAGACGATGGCTGGGGCGGTGTATCGCCTTGGGGCGGCCTTGCATGATCTTAAAGACCCGGCGAAAATCATCGGCGTTTCCGATCAATGGATATTGCAGCCTGAGGATCCTTGGGAGTTAAGCGGCTATGTACCCAATGTTGTCTTTACCTGCGGCGCTGCTCCGGAAGACGATGGTACGGTAAAAATATACTGGGGAGGCTCGGATACGGTCATGTGCGCCGGCACTGCAAATATTGATGACCTTATACAGTTATGTCTCACAAAAAAACGCCCGCCAATGTAGGCTTTTATCAGATGGCATAATTTATTAGTGAGCTAGTGATATGGATGAAAAAAAACGACTAACGCCAAAAGTTAAAAGAAAAAAGAAAAAAATTTGGGGAGATCCTTCACGCGTTATAACCCGCCCTCATATTCCCGACGGGGCGCATCGCATACTTAGAATCATTCAACGCATAGCGGACTTGCCTGACACGACGGCCGAAGATCTTCTTGCACAAATAATACTTGATTTTTCCGAGCGGCACAAAGACATTAGACGCATTTTTGAGCGTAGCCTGAATGAGGTAAGAGATCATGTTCCTCCGGATGCTATGCTCAGCGAGACTAAAAGGGCTCTCATTGGGGCCTATTTTACGATGGAGTACTCCATTGAATCGGCTGCCCTTTTTAACCCTTCAATTGTCCACCACCCTGATCAGAGCCATCTGGACAAAGGCAGCTTGCGCTTTATCATGAGCTTCCGGGCAATCGGTGAAGGCCATGTGTCCTCTATTGTATTTCGAAGTGGCGTCCTTGACCGAGACAATACGTTTATCTTCAACCCGATCAGCGATTATGTCGAGAGGCCTGACATCAGTTTAAATCCGGTTTATGACCGGCATCTTTTCCAGCTAAAGCTGAATGAATTGGAGGCCTGCGATGAGGTAACAACGCATATTCTTGACCAGTTGCCGGAAGATTTCACCTATAATGAACTAAAACAAAGGATTGGAGCGCTTCGTGAAAAAACCGTTTTCTCTGAGAAGCGCCAAAACCGAACTTTCGAGATTATGTACTGGCTTGCCAACTCGAATTATGAAATGAATTTCCGATCCGATCACCGAATATCCGAACGGGTCATCTTTCCCGTTTCGAAAAACGAAAGCGGCGGCATTGAAGACGCCCGTTTCGTGCAATTTTTTGATGACAACGGGGAGGTCACCTATTATGCGACCTATACGGCTTATAACGGCTTTAACATCCTCCCGCAGCTTATTGAAACAAAGGATTTTATCAAATTTAAAGTTATTACGCTCAATGGCAACGCAGTAAAAAACAAGGGCATGGCGCTTTTCCCACGCAAAATTGACGGCAGCTACGTTATGCTTTCCCGCCAGGATGGTGAAAATAATCATATCATGTTCTCAGACAATATCCATTTCTGGCAGGAGTCCAAAATCATCCAGGAGCCCACACGTCCCTGGGAGTTCATTCAGATCGGCAACTGCGGATCCCCCCTGGAAACAGATAAAGGCTGGATCGTGCTCACGCACGGTGTCGGACCCATGAGGCAGTATTGCATTGGCGCCATGCTGCTCGATCTTGAAGACCCGACAAGAGTCATCGCCCGCCTGGAAAAGCCGTTACTTACCCCGCATGAGGAAGAGCGCGAGGGGTATGTCCCCAATGTCGTTTATACCTGCGGTGCAATTTTCCATAATAGCGATCTGGTCATTCCCTATGGCATGTCTGATATTTCATCCGGCATAGCAACTGTTGGAGTAAGCGACCTAATTAACTGCATGCGCGAGCCCTTAGTACAACCATAGATTTTTTTCGTGAATATCAGTTTTAATAAATATGAAAGGGAGAATATGCCATCCAATGGAAAAAAAGAACCCGGGGAAATTTTGAAAGATAAGTTTCGTTCAATCTTCAGTCCCAAGGACCCTCAGAAAAAGAAGAATGCCTTACCCCCTAAGGCTCATTTCAGCATCTGGTATTTCGTGATGGCCTTCCTTTTATTTTCCTACCTGCACCAAAACTTTTTTTCTGCAAAAGTGGAGACGATTCCTTACAGCCAATTTAAACAATACATAGCCGAAGGCACCTTGGGTAAATTGACTATCGGCCCGGAAAATATCCGCGGAACGCTAAAAGGAAAAGGAAAAAGACCGGGTCAGGACCAGGACTTCACCACGGTTCGGGTGAATGATCCCGACCTGGTGAAGGATCTGGATGATCACCAGGTAAGTTACTCAGGACACTATGAGAGTAAATTCCTGAGCAGCATTCTCTCCTGGGTCATCCCCATTGGCATATTTTTTCTGATCTGGCGATACGCCACGAAAAAGATGGGGCCTGGGATGGGGGTCATGTCTTTTGGTAAGAGCAAAGCCAAAATATTTGCTGAGAGTGAGACTAAGGTCACTTTCGCCGATGCAGCCGGCATCGATGAGGCCAAAGAAGAGCTCCAGGAAGTCGTGGAGTTTTTAAGTAATCCGGGGAAATTCCAGAAACTGGGGGGAAGGATTCCCAAAGGGGTGCTTCTGGTCGGGCCGCCGGGGACCGGCAAAACCCTTCTGGCCAGGGCTGTGGCCGGGGAGGCAAAGGTACCTTTCTTCAGCATCAGCGGGTCTGAGTTTGTGGAGATGTTCGTCGGGGTAGGAGCAGCCCGCGTTCGCGATCTTTTCGCCCAGGCCGCCAGCCAGGCCCCCTGCATCATCTTCATCGATGAGCTGGACGCATTGGGGAAAGCCCGGGGAATGAATGTCATGGGTGGGCATGATGAACGAGAGCAAACGCTCAATCAGCTGCTGGTGGAGATGGATGGATTCGAAACGAATAAAGGGGTCATTATCATGGCCGCCACCAACAGACCGGAAATCCTGGATCCTGCCTTATTGCGCCCGGGGCGGTTTGATCGGCAGGTCCTGGTAGACCGACCGGATATCAACGGGCGAGAAGCCATCCTGAAAATCCATTCCAAGAATGTTCTTTTAGCTCCCGAAGTCGATCTCCGCAAGATCGCCGGCCGCACCCCGGGCTTTGTGGGAGCAGACCTGGCCAACCTCATCAATGAGTCTGCCCTGTTGGCTGCCCGGAAAGACAAAGAAACGGTAGAGCTGTCGGATTTCGACGAGGCCATCGACCGGGTGGTTGCGGGTCTAGCAAAAAAGAACCGGGTCATGAATCCGCAGGAGAAAGAGATTGTTGCCTTTCATGAGTCCGGACATGCGATTGTGGCTGAGTCTGTTGAGCATGGCGACCCGGTGCACAAAATCTCTATTATTCCCCGGGGAATTGCGGCTCTCGGATATACCCAGCAGCAACCCACCGAAGACCGCTACTTAATGACCCGGTCGGAACTGCTGGACCGGCTGGCCGTTCTCTTAGGAGGCAGGGTAGCGGAGGAACTGGTTTTCGGAGAAATCTCCACAGGTGCCCAAAACGACCTGCAGCGGGCCACAGACATTGCCCGATCCATGGTCACGGAATATGGCATGAGCGATCATCTGGGATTGGTGACCTATGAACGCGCTCGTCAGCCTATGTTCCTGCCGGAGAGTTTTGATCCCGGTAAAACCTACAGTGAAGAGAAAGCCGGCCAGATAGATGAAGAAATTTCCCAGATGATGGAGCAGGCCCATCAAAGGGTGCGGGGGATCCTGTCCGCTCAGCGGAATGTTTTGGATGACTTGGCTAAACTCGTTTCGCAGAAGGAAGTTGTACAGGGGGAGGAGCTTAGAAAGATGATGGGCAAAACCCTTGCGGAGTAGCACCGCACGCCGCTCAGTTTCCCATAACCATTTTACAATGAAATCAAGATCTATGGGGTGGAACATCTCATTATGAGAGAGGATGATATTTTAGGGAATATCGGAAAGTAACTAAAGGAGGACCTAAGCAATGGCGGGAAAAGAGATTAAATATGGCGCAAAGGCAAGAGAGAAGATAATGAAAGGTGTGGACATCCTGGCCAACGCAGTGAAGGTGACCCTTGGACCGAAAGGGCGAAATGTCCTTATTGAAAAGTCCTGGGGTTCCCCCAAGATCAGCAAGGATGGGGTGACCGTTGCCAAGGAGATTGAACTGGAAGACAAGTTTGAAAACATAAGTGCACAGATGGTCAAGGAGGTGGCTTCCAGGACATCCGACGTCGCCGGGGACGGCACCACCACGGCGACAATCCTGGCACAGGCCATCTATCGTGAGGGGGTCAAGCTTTTGGCCGCGGGTGGCAACCCCATGTCCATCAAGCGGGGAATTGACAAGGCCGTTGATCTGGTGGTTGAAGAACTGAAAAAGATGTCCAATCCCACGAGAGACAAAAAAGATATCTCTCAGGTGGGCACTATATCGGCAAACAACGACCGCACCATCGGCGACATTATTGCCGATGCCATGGAAAAGGTGGGCAAGGAAGGTGTGATTACCGTAGAAGAAGCCAGGGTCATGGAGACCACTCTGAAGGTCGTTGAGGGGATGCAGTTCGACAGGGGTTACCTGAGCCCGTACTTTGTGACAGATCCTGAAAAGATGGAGGTTGCGCTTGAGGAACCCTATATCCTTTTAAATGAGAAAAAGATCACTGTCATGAAAGATTTGCTTCCCATTTTAGAACAGGTTGCAAGAGGCGGTAAACCCCTCTTGATCGTTGCGGAGGATGTGGAAGGGGAGGCCCTGGCTACCCTGGTGGTTAATAAGTTGAGAGGGACCCTGCACTGTGCGGCGGTGAAGGCCCCCGGCTTTGGTGACAGGCGAAAGGCCATGCTGGAAGATATGGCGATCCTGACAGGGGGCCGGGTGATCAGTGAGGAACTGGGAGTCAAGCTGGAAAGCATTACCCTGAAAGACCTGGGTACAGCCAAACGCATTACGATAGACAAAGATAACACAACGATCATTGATGGGGGTTGCGACCGTAAGGAACTGGAGGGGCGCGTAAAACAGATCAGGGCGCAAATCGAAGAGACGACCAGCGACTATGACAGGGAAAAGCTTCAGGAACGCGTGGCGAAATTAATCGGGGGTGTGGCCGTTATCAATGTGGGCGCTGCCACCGAGACTGAAATGAAGGAGAAGAAGGACAGGGTCGAGGATGCCCTAAATGCGACGCGTGCAGCCGTGGAGGAGGGAATTGTCCCCGGTGGCGGCGTTGCCTATATGCGTGCCCTGAAGGTTCTTGAAAAGACCCAATTTCATGGCGAAGAACAACTCGGGGCTAACCTCATTAAACGTGCCCTGGAAGAGCCTGTAAGGCAGATTGCCAACAATGCCGGTTTTGAGGGCTCCGCGGTGGTTCAGCACGTCAGGGAAGGGGAAGGTGGTTTTGGATTCAATGCCGAGACAGGGATTTATGAAGATCTCATGAAGGCCGGTATTATGGATCCGACCAAGGTAACGCGATTTGCGCTTCAAAATGCCGCATCCGTGGCCGGCCTTCTTATGACTACAGAGGCGATGGTTGCTGAAAAGCCTAAAAAAGGGAAATCTTCGGCGCCCGCCATGCCATCAGAGGATATGTATTAATGGTTCTCACAGGGTACCAACGAGTATTTAGGGAAAAACGGTTTTTCGTATGAATTTAGCAGCGCTTTGACATGGGGCCTTGGAGGCCATGCCCAAATACATGAAGGCTTTTGTAATGAACGTTGACGAAGTCATAGAAAAATATGTTTCGGAACAAAGGGATACGTATAGGCTTCTATCAGAAAAAGCGAGGGAACTCCTTTCGACTATTCTCAGTTCCAGTGGAATCGTCCCGCATTCGATCACAAACAGAGAGAAGGGGCCGGAGGAACTTAGAGAAAAGATAATCAGAGAAGGAGGGGCACCTGATGTCCTGTTCAATGGCATCAATGACTTGGCGGGTGTAAGAATAATTGCATACTTCCCGAGTGATGTGGATAACATAGTACCCCTGATCGAAAAGGAGTTTAATATCGATTCTAAGCATTCAATGGATAAAAGATTGTCTTCAGACCCTTCAATTTTCGGATATGCATCGGTTCACTTTGTAGTAGAATTCAGGCCGGAAATGATCAACCTTCCTGAGTATGCCCTCTTTGACAAAATGAAGTGCGAAATCCAGGTTAGAACAATTCTACAACATGCATGGGCTGAGATTGAGCACGACATTGTCTACAAATCTCCAGGAAAAATTCCATTCCGGGTTCGAAGAAGATTTGCGTGTCTTGCTGGATTACTGGAAATTGCAGATAGAGAATTCGAATCTCTTCGGCAGGATGAAATGGCGGTTCGCCAGGCGATTCAAAGTAGGATCAAGAAGGTTTAGGTTGATCCATGACCCATCGTCACCGCCACATCCCAGTCATTAAACCAGCATTGAGGAAAAGATGACGGTCCTTGGACCCTCAGCCACTGAAGAAAAGGCTGAGGAAACCGTATCTTCCGAGCTCACCCTGTATGTTAATCATTGAGCGGAAGAGGGAACCATGGGTTGTCCGTCCAGCCCGGAAACCGATGTCACAGGTCAGGAAGAAGGCGTTCATCCTTCAGGATCTCATTTTGCCTGAAAGATGCCAAGGCCGTGGTTATATATGACCATCTGCCAAATATGATCACTATTTTGCGTCAAGCCGGCCCTCTTCCACCAACTTTCGAGTTTGAATATTCATTGATAAATCAATATGTTGTATGAAATAAGACTGCACTTATCCAGCCTGGCACGAACCTTGGATATATAAAAATGAAACGGTTGATTTTTTTAAACGGCAGACAGGGCGGAGAGATTTCTCAATTTGGGAATATATCCTCTGGATGTATGCTGCTTTCTGTTCAAATATTGAAAATCTCAGATCCGGAGAGTTTTTTTAAAAAATATAGTTTCTCGAATGTGCGTGCATCTTTTAACGGCCATCTCACGATGCTATGAGGCAGAGATCAGTGACCGATAAAATAACGGCATTCTGGGAATCTTTTCTAAATATCTACATCCATACTTACCAGAGTCCATATGAAAGAATGAAGAGGGATTTACAGATTTAATGCCGCCAATGTTTATAGAGGAGATCAGGAAATGAGGAATAAATTTATCAATAGAATATCGATAATACTGGCAATGGTTTTCACTTTCATACTGGCTTTGAATGCCTTTGGGCAAGACAGGAGAGCCGACAGTTACAGAGAAGGATATGGTACCTATGACATGATGGGGCAGGATCCTGAAGAAATATTGGAATACGGCCGAGAAATGATGAGATATGGCTTTCATGAAAAGTGGATGCCGGGGGGATCAAACAAGTATCCGGGGTATGACAGGTATTTGGGCGATGATACCATAAAGAAACTGAATGCTGAACAAGAAGCATTTATCAAAGCTACGGAAGAATTCAGACAGACAATATACGAGAAAGAACTTTACTTGAAAGCTGAACTTGCCAAGAAAGATCCGGATACCGCTACAGCCTTAGGTTTTCAGAAGAACATCTCTGAGGCAAGAGGAAAATTCGAGCAAAAAATGATTAAACATTTAATCCGGATGAAAAAAATAAATTTGGAAGCCGAAAAAATTAAGCTTCAATGAATAAGATTCCCAAAATTACAAATGCTTCTATTAACTTTTAAATGCTGACACTTATGACAGGTGAGGGTACTTGCACCCAAGCGATAGCGACCGCATGTTCGCTGTTAGATCGGAGGATTAAATATGAAAAACAGAAATAACGTTACAGTAGCAGGCCAAGATTACACGAAAGCTTATGACATGCATTATAAAACAAAGGATTTGCCGAAAGCATTCAAACTTTATAGAGCCATCATCGCTGATTATCCCGAGACAGAGGAGTCTGGATACTCTTTATCCCAGGTTCAAAACATTGTGAATGCTGTGGTTCCAAAGCAGGAGGTTATGGATGCGCTTGTGGCACTAACGCTTGCTCATTTTGAACAAGATGTGCCACCGGATGTCAAGTCTACTTCGGACGCGTCACTCGCTTTGTAGTAGCCTGAGTGGTCATGAGGTAGTTGATTAACATCATTGTGCAGGCCCTGCTGTTGAAGAAACGGGGCCTTGCACTCGTTCCACGATCAAAAGACTAACTTAAATGTTGGTATCACTTCTTGGGGCAGGTCACCGTTTGAGTGCGTAACTGTAAACATTTTTTATCATTCATGGCATGCTGATAATCATATTCATAACCATCTTTATTCTTTTTTTCTCCTATGTATTAATAGTCCCTGTCATTGTGGCAAGCATGTGGCGCGCTGTTTGGATTCTGCTGATATAAAGAATATCATTAGTATTGATAAATTTACCGGGATTCAAGTGTAAGGCAAGAAAGAGCAAACCCAAGTTCTTGATCGAAGGGTGAAATTTTCAACGTAGTTATGTAGCACTACTTAAATCAAAGTTTAGACAGGAGACAGATCTGATGTCCGTCCCTCAAGACAAAATTTATAATGTTTACTGGGAAGGCCCTTTTGAATGGAAACAAATCGACACTGCACAGCGCGCCTCGATCTCTTTGCCGAAGAGATTAAAAAAAGGGAAAAAGAGCGCAGTGATAGAAGAATGGAATTCTGAAACCAACGGATCGTTGTTGGTTGTATCCTTCGTAGGACAACCTCCGTGTACCGCATCCAAAGCTCACAGAATTGCAGATAAGGGAGAAGAGACATGCGAACTCTAAAAGCCATAGAAGAGATAGGCGAGGCTGACATAGGCCAGTGGTCAGACACAAAGCTGTACAATTTCAAATACACCAATTTGGAAGATAAGCTTATTGATTTAGGCGACTTCAAGACGCTGAACAAAGCCCAGAAGGTTGCGTACAAATACCGAACAGGGGAGGATCCCAAAAAGCCAAAAGAATGACTCGGGATACCAAAAACATAACAAATGGACGTTTTACGCCTACGAATGGGTTTTAGACCATGCATTTAGAAATGCCAACTCTCGGGAAGGGGGGGAAGCCTTTGTGGCTTATTGTGATCGTTATTATTCTCGCGATCATTTTGGGTTACACCGCCTTTTACACTATTGCCCCCGGCCACCCGGAAGTGATATTAGTATCAGATTGATGGTTGGGACGACTAAAGAATGTCAACATTGAACTTTGTATTAAAAAAACCCAAGAACACGAGTGACCAATGGATGCTCTGGAACTTGCATTACAGGCAAAGAAGCGAAATATAATCGATATGGCAGTTGGCTTTACTGCCACGACGCCATTGTTTCAAGAACGTTCAGTCGATCTCATCAAAGAAAAACTGGCAGATTTATTTGAAGGTCTTGGCCGGATTAGTTCAGATCAAGACTTCTTTCAAATGCACGAAAACTTCTGCCGATGGTTTGTTCATACGATCAAATTGGCGAAAACCGAGGAACTCCCTTCTTATGGTCATGCGGCAAAGGTTCTCGATCTTGCTCTCAAGGTCTACGTTTACTATTGCAAGATGCCAAGTCCGGCAAAGGCAGAGTCCCTAATGCCAAGGTTAAATGGGGCCATTGACACACCAATCCTTCGCCATCTGTTTAAGAAACTGGAGGATATTTACAGGAAGTCCTTCCCCCCGCATTATTTATGGACGATTAAGATGATAGACAGGGAAAACTATGATTTGTTGCAAAAAGTCATTCGTCAGGATATCAGAGACTCCTTTAACGATAATATTTTGCCTGTTCAATATGACGACATTATGGGCGACGCTTGGATCGGTGAATAATTCGTCCACGAGAGTGTAGGCCCTGATCATATGTTTTGATATGAAACCATCACAACCTTCCTTACGAGGAGATTGCCGCCATGTCTTTCAAAGAGAATCTAAAAGCCAAAATCAGGCTCGATAGACTTTTGCAAAAACTCGTTTCGACCATTAGAGAGCCTCCCGGAAGGTGGTGGTTGGACAAGGCCCTAACCCAGGAACTTCTCGACTTAACCGATCTTAAGCACAAGAAGGTAAGCAATCTCCACCTTTACATACGCCCCTTGGAGGGCGAGATCATGGAGGTGCTGGTCTTCGACAACGAATTACCGATCTATCACACCACTGTGGATGATGTGGTTCTGCGCAAAAGCCCTTACTGGCAGCAAATGTTCAGCATTAGAAATGTCAAGAAGATTATGAATCATCATGATGTGCTTGTGAGTAAGGGGAAGGAGTCACTTAATAGGATACACGCAAATGCACTGGCGCTCCTGGATTTCACTTATACCAGGGATGACCTGGCGCTCCTGCTGGAGGATGCGCGCAGTGGCCTGGAACGGAAATCCATCGGGCAGATACAGGAATCGTTGGATCTATTTGTTGACTTGCTGGATTTCCGGCCCCTGTCTTTTGGGGTGCTGGAGCAGGATTTACAGATCTTTGCCGGGCCTGAGCTTAACGGCGGGGCTGTTCCTACATTTGAGCATCTCATCCTATTCGACGAAGAAAACCTGTCTCTGGGCCTGAAGAAAGGAGCCTTTTCAACGGAGAACGATTTAGACCTCGCGTGGGTCATGCAGTATGCCCAAGGTGAAAAAATAGCCGATCTCAAGGGCATAGATGTCTTCAAATTTTTGGTTGAACTGGCGCTGGAAAAAGCGCAAGCTCAAAGAGGCCGAAATCGAGGAACAAATGATAAACGCCTAATTACCTGAAAGGCCAAGACTCAATTACAAAGAGCTTTCAACTTAAGTTCTGCAATTTCTTGAAAGTCTATAATTTCAGGTACTGTTTAGTTTCGTTAGCGCCTTTTGTTTACAGTGATAATACAAGGTCAGTTTCTACCGTTAAACTTACAGCATAAAGGAGAAAAGACATGCGACCCCTAAAAGCCATAGAAGAGATAGGCGATGCTGACATAGGCCAGTGGTCAGACACAAAGCTGTACAATGTCAAATACACCAACGTGGAAGGCAAGCTTATTGATTTAGGCGATTTCAAGACGCTGAACAAGGCCCAGAAGGTTGCGTACAGATACCGAACAGGGGAGGATTCTGCAAAGCCAAAAGAATGACCCGGGATACCAAAAATATAAAAAAGGGACTTTTGACGCCTGTGAGTGCGTTTTAGTCGCTGAATTTCGAAGAACTGCTTTAACCCATATCTATGATACATATTTGGCGAGTTTTGCAATTATCGCCTACTTAGCCCCTGCTCTGCTGACGCTAAAAGCAAAAGAAAGGCGTACATAGACATTTGTTTGACGCCTGAAGCGGTGGAAAGGCTGCTTTCGCCCCATGGTTTCACGAAACGGTGAATGATCGAGGTGCGACCTTACAATTACCTGATCACCTTCAGCCGCAGTAGGGACACCTAATATGAACGCAATGTGTAATCTGTCATTGCGAGGACCTCGGACTTGATCTGGGGGGACGCAGCAACCTCAAGAAAAACGAAATTGCCACGCCCTGCGGGCTCGCAAGGGCCTGTCAAAAAATCAAGTGCGTTAGTATTAGCCGCTAATCAGAAGGGTTTTTTCATTTTGACTGAAAGGAGAAAAGAAATGCAGACCAGCCACGACACGCACCTCAAGTCGATCGGATACATTCTTTGGGTTTTCGGTTTTACCGGTTCCCACCGGTTTTACTATGGCAAGCCGATTTCGGGTACGATTTACTTCTTTACCTTCGGCTTGCTCCTCATCGGCTGGATTGTGGATTTGTTCCTGATTCCCTCCATGGACCGTCAGGCCGATTTCCGCTTTAGGACTGGACCATTCAGTTACAACGTGGCATGGATCCTGCTGACCTTCCTTGGTGTTTTCGGCATCCACCGTTTCTACATGGGAAAGTGGATCAGCGGGATCATATATCTTCTTACCGGGGGTCTGTTCCTGATCGGTTACATCTACGACTTCTGGACCCTCAACGACCAGTTGACGATTCTCAATGGTGAAATGTCATGAACGGCAGCACTTGATTTCTGGAAACCCTACGAACCCCTGATCGTGACCCCTACTTTGAAGAGGGACTGCGTGAAGGGTTGCTCAGCCTGTGGATACAGCAGGGTCTGTTTAGGCGCGTCGGTCTCTATTTTCACGGATAACATTACAGATCGGATGTTATCCAGTAAATTATTAAACACATAACTAAAAAAATACTTTATAATCATTAGTTACGCATCTCAATAAATCAACAAAATTTCCGAAAAGAAGGCAATTCTGAAGTGTTTTTATCGGGATATCTTTTCGTCGCTTCGTAGAATGATATAATTCTCTACATGCAGGTAATAGTGGGTGAAATAATGTTTGAAATATTCTCTCAAACAGATAACAAGACAATTTGTGCGTCTCCGGAGAGCACAGTACTAGAAGCCATGCTCAAAGCCAAAATCAATCATATTTATGTCTGTGGTGGCAATGCCCGGTGTACAACCTGCCGGGTACATATTATGGAAGGATTGAAGAATTGCCGGCCCAGAAATGAAAAAGAAGAGCAGTTAGCCGAGAAACTAGGATTTCCCCAGAATATTCGATTAGCTTGCCAAACCAAGATAAGTGGGAACATTACTATTAGGCGTCCGGTCGTTGATAAATTGGATATCGAAATCATCTTAAGGCAATTTGGTAATGCGCCTGGCACTAAACTTGGAATTGAGAAAGATCTGGCGATCCTCTTTACCGATATCATAAACTACACCGAATTTGCTGAGGCCTTCCCTGCTTATGACGTCGTGCATGTTTTAAATCGCTACTATCAAACGATGAACGAGATCATTGTGCAACATAAAGGTGTTATCAGTGATGTAGCGGGAGACGGAATCTTGGCGTTGTTTGGAGTAATAGAAGATTGCAAAAACCCTGTATTGGATGCCATCAATTCAGTTCGTGCCATGAACGCGACTTTGACACAGTTTAACGGATATCTCGATCAAATGTATGATTGGTCCTTTGCGATCAGGGCAGGAATAAACTTTGGAAAAGCCATCATAGGCAATTTTGATACAGGCATGATGCATAAAATTTCCGCTATCGGAGACGCAGTTAATTTGGCAAGTCGGATAGAAACTGCAAATAAGGATTTCGGCACACAACTGCTGATCTCGCAACGGGCCAATGAAGAGATAAAAGGGGTGGTGAAGACCCATAGAAAGTATCGTGTCACATTAAAAGGCAAGTCCGGTGAATATGTCCTCTATGAAGTTGAAATCTAAATTAGGGGAAATCAAAAATATGTATAATGACAGGCTGGACAGTATCGGCTCTTACACGCCGAACTCTCAGCCGCAGGGTTAGATTTCAGATATGGCTGACCCGGCATTTAGCACCTATGAAGAAGTGGAAAAATATTACCTGATGATTACATGCCGCTGCAGCAGCCTATGCCCTTTAAGATTGTCCCCATATGGGGCCCATTATATCAAGAACATCCTCTACCAAGAGATGACCCCCAAGAAAAATCACCCTCCCGTCAAAGTCAAACAGGAAAACCTCAATCATATCCGCCTCCAACAACCCTCTTTAGCCCAATACGATGCTTTCATCATCAAAAGGAAAAAAATCATGACTGATTTAGAGCGTCTCAAGGATAAACTAATCAATCTTCGGCTTAAGACCATGACACACAGCACCTTGAAACCATCATTAAATACGCCAACCAAAAAAATCGAGACGCCTTATTTGTCCTCAACCAGCTTGCTGATCTGGAGACAGAGCATCGCTGACAAAATGCCATTAAGCTCAGATTCCAGCAATCCAAGCTCAACGAAAAACTCACCATCGACCAGTTTGACTTCAACCATCATAAATCAAGAAAGGATCAGAAAATCCAAATCCTCAATCTCCTTAACCTGGACTTTGTCAAAGAGCCGAAAGACGTAATATTGATCGGTAACCCAGGCAAAAGATATCAAAGGTAATAGCCCAGAACTACTAAAACAGTTGGAGATGGCAAAGATTGCCGCCAGAACAAACTCAAGAATCTTGATCACTGGCGAAAGCGGCACAGGTAAAGAGCTGTTCGCTCAAGCGATCCATAACCACAGCAGCCGGAGGAATGAACCCTTTGTTGCTATTTCTTGTGCCGCAATCCCCAGAGATTTGATAGAATCAGAGCTTTTCGGATACCTGGGCGGTGCTTTTACAGGTGCCCGCCGGAATGGTCAGGTGGGTAAATTTGAACTTGCTAACAAAGGTACCCTATTTTTGGATGAAGTTGACGGTTTACCGTTGGATTTACAGGCTAAACTGCTGAGGGTCCTCCAGCAGAACGAGATTATGCGTCTGGGAGATACCCGCACTATCGCAGTAGATGTAAGGATAATGGCAGCCAGCAACATAGACCTTATGGCAGAGGTGGAAAACGACAATTTTCGAGAGGATTTCTATTACCGGCTTAATGTTGTGGAGATCGTCATCCCACCTCTCCGGGAAAGAATTGAGGATCTTGAGGTACTGATCGATCACGTCATGAAGCGCCATTGCAAAGAAATGGGGATAAGCAAGATAGAGATATCCGAAAATGCCCTTGATATATTGAGAGACTACCATTGGCCGGGCAATGTCAGAGAGTTGGAGAACTACATAGAACGGGCAGTGCTGCTTTCCCAAGGCGGTGTTATTCGCAAGACACATCTCCCCGAAAAAATATGGAAAAAAACTGGCGATTTTGTATATAGAGCGATGTCTCTAAATCAGGGCTTCAAGGAGATAATAGAGGCCACCTTGGATTGATGTGGGGGGAATATGTCACGGGCAGCAAGAGAGCTAAAGATCGCCAGAAGCACACTGTATCGCAAAATGAAAGACTTCGGTATATCATAAAACAATGCATGACTGCTTTGGTGGAATAAAGTGCTGCTAGAGACAATGATAGCACCTTTTGCAGAAACGGGCTATTCCATTACTTTTATAAGGAAAATTGTGGTCTGGGCTTGTGTGAACAAACCAATCCTTTGTTATTATTTCAAAAGCAAAGAGAGGATGTTTTACACATTATTGGATTGAGCCGCCCTGCAGCAGTTGGCCATTCTATCCGAGGCACTTAAAATTCCCGACATGGAAGTGGACCGGCTTATTTTTCTCTATCGCCGAATCTATAAGGACCTGATAGAGAATCAAAACCTGCTTAAGATGATTCGTAATCTGATCTTTGCTCCTCGTCGGGGAACCCCTTATAATGAAATTGAGCAATATCAACATCATAATTTTTACAACAAGATGCCATGTCATTATTAGTGGCAATACAGAAATGCTCAGGCTATCGTATATCAAAATGAATCCATTAATATTAATTATACCGCCTAACTTGCCTACGCTTATGATTAGTAAACGAAAACCGAAAATGACCCCGAGAAAAGACTTTATGTACTAAACTGCAAAGGGTTTCACTGGAAATGAATTTCAGACTACCCAAAGATGCTGAAAAATTCGTGCCCTCTCAATCCTTTAAGGTTTGCTGTTGGATACTGAAATCACCGTGTATTTCAGCATTCAAATGCAAGTTATAACCCCCGCTTAGTGAAAAGCGAAATTTTCTTATAGAATTTTCCACCAGAAGAGACTAAAATTGAAAAAGTTTGTGTAAGGATGTCTTTAGTTATCCGAAAGTGCTCATGTGTATAAATAAGGGCTTGGGTGGGAGGTCTGACCTTATTTCTCTGGTAAAAAGACAGGCTTATATTTTTTTTTGTGTAACCTATGTGTAACCTCTCCAGCCGACGGTATGCTAACTATTTGATATTATTAACGCCATGCACAGCATACTCAGAGGGTTTTAAAAACAGGCGGAAGAAAAAAGTGTTGCAATTTAAATAGGTTAGATAATTATTTTTCTGAAGAAATTCCTGAATGGGGTTCAGGGGGCCCGGGGTTCAAATCCCCGCGTCCCGACCAGTAATTTTCTTTATGTACCATGAAAAATAAGGATATTATATAGTTACCTGATATCCTTTTTTTTGGGGACAGTCTTCTTACCTGTTTAGATTTCATAGCTGCTTCGTTAGCTCAGCATCTTAAATTATGCGCGATATTATCGTGTTAACTTGATGCCCTCACCTTTAATGGGACAAATTTATTGTCTCCTCGATT
>Ga0272443_10002363_pt1 | contig 24293 bp, 22 predicted proteins | sample SSMAcet12_FD_193581 | JGI IMG/M metagenome (GOLD analysis project Ga0272443, IMG submission 193581) | Marine sediment archaeal communities from Little Sippewissett salt marsh, Falmouth, MA, United States - SSM-Acet-12 | ecosystem: Environmental > Aquatic > Marine > Wetlands > Sediment ...
GTTCGAAGAGTTTCTTTGCTGTGATTCCTTTGAAGATCTTGACTATATTTGCGGGAGAGAACTTCGGATGAGCCGTCACAAATAGATGAACATGGTCTGGCATAATCTCTTGGGTTATCAAAGTCACGCCCTTTTGTTCTGCTATCAATTCGTGGAGCATATGGAGATCAGCAGATACGTCACCTATCAGAACCTTTCTTCTGTATTTCGTAGACCATACGAAATGATAACTCACGTTGTACACGCAGCCTCTAGCACTTATCCAATGCTCTTTTTTTGCCATCTTGGATTACACATTTAGACACCATACGCATATTAGTATGTCGGTAGGCACGGGCGGTATCCCGCCATTGAAATGGCGGGGATTAGCCCTGAGTTTTTCCTAAACATTTCAAGAGATGGCAGAGTTGATGTTCCAGCCGGATCTTGGCAGCAGCTCCAGCTCTCCCAGGCTCTCTTCGATCTCGTTTCCTCTAATGTCCTTTGCGGTGAGCACGATCTCGTAACGGCCCGAATCCATGACAGCAGTCTGCAGGCTGCCTTTGTAGATGTCTTCGCTTGCCATCGTCATCCTGATCAGAGGGTTATATCCCGACGGCTTCAGGATGTTGTGCACTCGGGCCGATATTGAGGCGACTCCGTACTTCGAGTCCAAGGACACCTCTACCTCGATCTGATCGCCGACTTGAGCCCTGGCCGGAAAAACGGTCCAGTCGATCAGCGTGAGTGGCAGAGACGACGGGCCCATTATGGGGAACCGGTCCCTGACCAGTCCCTTCTCATCTATCCAGTAAGGGTCATCGCCAAAGCCGTCGCATCCTGTGGCGTTTTGGGCAGGGCCGCCCATCTCATCTTTGCCGCCGTAATCGCCCCAGAAGTTTCCGCCCACGGGGTAGGCATCCCACCACTTGTTGACACCTCGGTCTTCGGCTTGTATCACGTTCTCGAATATCCAGTTGTTGTAAATGTGGTTTCCGTCCGTGGTGACGAAGATGCCCTTCTGGCTTCCTGTGATGTTGTTCTGGACGATTATGTTATTCCCCGATCCTTCCTGCATCTGGATGCCGAAGGTTACGCCGCCAGACCCGCAATTGTTGATGATTTCGTTATTTTGGATGACGTTCTTTTTGGATCCCAGGTCGAGGAAGACTCCTGCAACGTCGTTTCTGGCTACCGTGTTGTTCAAGATCAGGTTATCGACGCAGTCATGCATCATCTTCAGGCCTGAGTTCTTGTTTTCGGACAGCTCGTTCGACTCGATCCGGTTGCCGGCACAGCCGGTGAACATGTATATCCCGTAATCGTTTCTCTCCATCACGTTCTCGATGATCACGTTCTCGCTGCAGGAAGGAAACATGCAGACACCATACTCGCCGTTATCGTTGGCAACGTTTTCTTCAATCAGGTTCTCGTTCGAGTTGGAAAGGTATATTCCGTACCAGCCTTCTCCGCCGAGACCGTTGAAGCTTGCGACGTTTCCCTTGATCGCGTTTCGATCCGAGAATATCAGGCCTATGCCCCACTGCTCACAGCCGGTCACTGTGTTGCTGAATATGGCGCATCCGTCAGATTCGACCAAGTGGATTCCGTACAGGCCTCCTCTCACCGTGAACCCGGAGACGTTAACTTTGTCCGCCCGTATTTCGATACCGATCTCATGTTCTGAGGGCTTTATCAAGGCACCTTCGCCTATCAGGTTCAGGCTCTTTGGGACGAAGATCTTCCCGTAAGTTCCTGGTGCCACCAGAATCGTGTCTCCTGGTTGGGCCGCGTTTATGGCGGCCTGGAGATTGGAGCTGACCTGATACGTGGTGGCAGATCCTGCCGCCATCAACAGAAATGAAATAATCACAATTGCACTGGCCAAAGGGCGCAGATACGCTGAAGTTCTCAAAGCTAAACCCACCAGAGGGAAAGGCGATCTTGGGTTAATAAATCTAACGTGACCATTTCTGGACACCATGAAGATTATCCGCCATAATCTTTGAAAACTGGCCTCTATGGACCTTTTATAGGGCTCATATAGGCTAAAGATGAACACAAGTCTTTTTATTTATCCCGACACCCTTGATCTTCGAGGTGTTCAATTTGAGATCACTCTTTACTTTATTATGCGCATTGGTCTGCACAGGCATGATGATCGGGGCGGCCTCTGCAGGGAGCTTCAGTCCCAGGCTGATCGACGACGCCTATGTAGACGCTGAAGAAGAAGATGAGAACTTCGGGTTGGAAGATGAACTCTGGGTCTCCTCTGAAGAGGGCGAGCCTGCGATGATCACGTACCTCTATTTCCTGAAGATCGGGAGCAAATCAGAGGATGAGATCGAGTCTGCGACTCTGAGCCTGTACGCCACCGACGTGGATAACCCTGGAGAGGTAAGCATTCACTTCTCAGAAGAGGGATTCAGCCAGGACACAGTTACGTGGTCTGACGAGCTGGAATACGATGAAACCGCTGACCACACAGTGGAGATCAGCGAAGAGGGCTGGTACGACTTCGATGCGACCGAGATCGTGAAGAAAGCGATCGAAAGGTGCCCCTCTTGCCCCTTCTCCGTGTTCATAGTGGCCGAAGACGATGCTTCAATCGCGTTCGCCTCCCAAGAGGGCTCTGAAGACGACAAACCAGTGCTTAAGTACACATCGTATGAGGGATGAATCCGAGATTTCGGGGGCGGTTTTTTTCCCGCTCACCTCTCACCATCCAAATTAAGTTTTTATATGATTTTGCCCTGTCCGATCTTTGATGACTCATCGTCTTCCCTGCCGTAGAATCTCGGTTATCTTAGTCGCCTTAGTGCTCCTTTCGCCCTTAGCCTCGGCCTTGGACGATCAGGCCATCTTGATATCTTCACCTGGATGCACCAAATGCGCGGCCGCAGAAGGAGTGCTCGAAGGTGTTCTGACCGAGTACCCTGATGTGAAAATCGTGAATTATCTGGTCTATTCAGAAGAGGGCAGAAAGGTCATCCGAGAGCACAATGTGAAAGGCGGGGTTCCTGCGATAGTGATCGGCGACGATGTCATCAGGTACAAAGACTACCACGGGGACGAATCGCTCCTCGAAGAGATGATAAGGTCTGCCCTGGCCTCTGATGCAGCGTTTTGCGAGCCTTCTTGTGAGCCACTTTCTGAGGATGACGGCTCGCGCAAAGGTCCTCTCGAAAGCGGTGAAAAGGTTGAACAGACTGAGCGGGCTGAACAGTCGCCGAACAGACTGAACGGCGAACAGGTCGAAGGGGGGGAGCTGGGTGAACAGGACCTGAACGCGTCCACCCTCTCACCGATGACGGTCTTTGTGGCCGGGCTCCTTGCCGGATTCAATCCCTGTCTCTTGGCAGTCCTTGCATTTCTGACTGCCGCAGTGATATCCAGTTCAGGTCGGCGTCGCGACCTTTTCCTCATGGTCGTATCCTTCTCGTTTGGGATATTTGCCATGTATTATATCTTCGGGGCGGGATTGCTCCGTGTTCTTCAGGAAGATACGATGGCAACTGGATTCAAGCTTTGCCTCTCTTTTCTCCTTTTGGCTTTGGGCATGGTCCATGTCGAGGATGCCCGAAGGCTTAAGAACGGCTCTAAGTCCCTCTTCAAAGCCAGTTGGTCTCACAAGTACATCGAGAGCGCCATCTCCAGAGGAAAGCTCAGCACTTACTTCCTCCTCGGCGCGCTCTTCTCTTTGGTGAAGGCACCTTGTGTGGGTGCGGTCTACATAGTCGTCCTGGGTTTGATATCCGACGAAGGCTACTCGGCCGGTGCCCTTTACCTTCTGCTTTATAACCTTGGGGTGATATTGCCGGTGATCCTCTTGGGTGGAACGATCGCGTTAGGAATGAGCCCTTCCAAGGTGGACGATTTCAGAACGAGCCATCGGGCCGGGATAAGGCTGGTTACCGGCCTGACGTTGATTGCTCTCGCACCTCTCGTTTACTGGCAGGTGGTTTGAGGGACTCTATGCAATCCTTGTGCAAAAAGATTAATACCGGCAGGATCGCCTTCGCTGCTTGAGGTGAACGCTTGTTTTTGATAGGAGAGGCCCTGATAGGGGAAGAGCCCGAGCTTGCTCACGTTGATCTGATTATAGGAGATAAAGACGGACCTGTGGGAACTGCCTTTGCAACCGGCTTGACACAGCTTTCAGCAGGTCATACTCCCTTGCTTTCGGTGATAAGGCCGAACTTGCCTGCAAAGCCCGCGACGTTGATCGTGCCCAAAGTGACCGTGAAGAACATGGGACAAGCGGGCCAGATCTTCGGCCCGGCCCAGACCGCAGTGGCCAAGGCGGTAGCAGACTCCGTTTCAGAAGGCGTAATCCCAAGAGACGAAGTGGAGAACTTGGTCATCGTCGTCAGCGTCTTTATTCATCCCCTGGCCAGCGACTACGAGGCCATCTACAGGTACAACTACGGAGCAACGAAACTTGCAGTCAAGAGGGCTATGGAGAGCTTCCCAGATGTAGACACCGTCCTTTACGAAAAGGATCGATCTACTCATCCGATCATGGGGTTCAAAGTGACCCGATTGTGGGATCCACCTTACCTTCAGGTGGCATTGGACCTCGTGGAACTGTCCAGGGTCAGGAGCGTTTTGTCCCAGCTTCCAGATAGCGACCACCTGCTGATTGAGGTGGGAACACCCTTGGTGAAGAAGTTTGGTGCCCAAGTCGTAAAAGAGATCAGGAAAGTTCGGCCAAGCTCTTTTGTGGTCCTAGACCTCAAAACTCTCGATACCGGAAACCTGGAGGTCAGGTTGGCCGCTGATGCCACGGCAGATGCCGTTGTCATATCCGGACTCGCTCCCAAGAACACCATAGAGATAGGGATCAAGGAAGCCAGGAAGACTGGAATTCACTCGATCATCGACATGCTCAACGTGCCCGATCCTCTGGAAGTCTTGAAAAGTCTCTCTGAGTTGCCCGACGTGGTTGAAATGCACCGAGCCATAGATCTCGAAGCCGAGAAGCACAACTGGGAGGTCATAGCCGATATCAAGAAGCTGGCTGAATCCTCGCCTCGCAGGCTCTTGGTAGCGGTCGCAGGAGGAATCAGGGTGGACACGGTGGCAGAAGCACTCCAATCCGGCGCGGACATCGTGGTTACCGGCAGAGCGATTACCGCCTCCAAAGACATAAGAGATGCTGCAGAACAGTTCATGTCTCAGCTCAAGCAGACCGAGATCGACCAGTACAGGGTCATGACCGACTTCTGATGCGATCGAGACCTTTATGCCCTCTGCTAGTCGTCCTCTCCTCCCTCTTATTTCTGGGGGCGGCTCAGGGCTTGACTGAGGTTTGGGTTGACGATGTTGATCGGCCCCACTCGGCCGTCGTCTTGGTGGTCGAGGGGATGGGCTCTTGCTACGTTTATCCCGACCAGAGGGCTCAAGCCTTGGACGGAACCTTTCTTGGCCAGGCCTGCCTCTTCAACCTGACCTCAGGTGGGGCCAGGATCTCGGATCTGAAGGTTCCGGTGCCCATCTCAGGATGCAGCCAGAGTGTTCTCTTCACGGGATGTTCCTGGGCCGATCCAGACATGTTCGATCCGCCTGGAATCTCCCTCTTCGACTTGGCGAGGGAGAGCGGCCTTCTGTGCGTGGCCATCTTTCAGGGTGACTGCTTTATGCACGGCACAATGCCGATCGTCTTGGAACAAGATGCGGTACTCTTATTCGACGACCCTTCTCTTCAAGGTGGAACGACAGTTGTGGGCGCAAGGGATGGTGCCCCGCCACGTCTCATATCTGCTCTTCAGGAATGGCGCGACCTATTTCCTCTCTACACTTCTGGGGCAGGCGTGGAAAGGTATGCAGGATCGAACGCCTGGGCGCTGGACACAGCATCAGACATGATCGAGGTTTTTGCATCTCAACTTGGCTCACAACCTTTCCTTCTCACCTTGAACCTGGGCGCGTCAGATCTTGCGGGTCGCGATCTGGGGTATGATGGCTATCTGGTGACGATTGCAGCTCTTGATGCACCCTTGGGCAGGCTAATCCAGGTTTGCGAAGAGAACGACGTTCTTCTTCTGGTCACATCCGATCACGGAATTGTCTTTTCGTCTGAGTGTGGCCGGGGCGAATCCGCTTCTGTTGAATCTGCTTCTGTTGAATCCTATTCCAAGATGGAACGCCTCTGTGTTCCTGCAGTCTTTTTCGGTCCTGGCGTGGACGACATAATCGTTGCTGGAACCTGGTCTCAGGCGGACCTTGCGCCCACGATTGCAGACCTTTTGGACCTGAACGGCGCTCTTTCCCTCACGGAGGGTGCCTCAATTCCGATCGCAGAGCACTATGACCTGGAAGTTCAGGGTGCCGATCCCTCTGAAAAGGTGGTGCTCCACAAAGAGGGCCGTCTTGTGGCCGAAGCTTCTGGGGATCCAAGCTACCTGTTCCGAGGTCTCAAGAGAGGTGCTTATGACTTATCTGCAGGCGGACGCGTCGAATCTTTCTGCTTAAATGGAGACCATTTGCTGGATTTGTCTTCGGACAAATTCAGGCTTCTGGACCTCATTTGGGCATCGAATCTCGATTTTGTCACGTTCTCTGGTTGGTCTGGCTGGCAGAGCCAAAAGTTTGCGGGGGTAGTCCTGATGCTAATGATCAATTTTACGGGGGTATGTTTGATAACGAGGATCGTCAAGAAGGGATAAACGACGGAGCTATCTGATTCTTCAGTGATATCACTGGATTTGTGGTCGACGCTTAAATCTGTTATGAGAACTTGCACCACGGCTTCACGAAACTGTTAACTATTATGATGGTTAATAATTTCATTTAAAGAACCTAAAGGTGGGCAAGTTATGATGAAAAGGATATTTTGCATTTTGACTGCGTTGCTGGTACTGGCAGTGGCCACCACATCAGTTGTCTCCTCTCAAGATCTCAAGAAAATTAATACACCTGTGATGACACATCTGGCGCCCCTTTCCAAGCCAGCCTCAGAAACTGCAAGTGCAGACACATCTTCAAGTACCATTCAGTCGCCGATCGATCATTATTCGGTCTTTTTGTATGGGAGAGATCAAATAGGCGGCAATTTGGTGGCTTACATCCACTGTTACTATCAAGGCAAAAACGTTGCAACCTGTGAGTTCTACAAAGATGGGACTGCCTTGCCAGAGAACAGGTACCAAGGTGGAAGAATTGGGTTGACTTACCATTGGTCCCACTTTGATGCGGTGTTGGACCTTTTGCGAAACGAAAGTCCAGTTTTCGCCGCGTTCATCGAGTCCACAAAGGTAGGTTATATCGCAACGGGAACTTCAACATCCTCACACGGGCGCGAGCCTGTGGGCGATGGAGAAAACACTGTTTACTGACCATGTCCCGGACAGGATCTATTTTTAATTTTTTTAGTGTATCACTGCAATTCAAGTCGATGGTGAAATGGATAACAGCATTTTGCAAGCTTCTGGTAACTGTCAGAAGGATGATCTTCTTTTCACCTTCACGAGATTTTTCTTCGTCAGACCTCGGTTAAAACAGTGTAGTCAAGAACAAATTAGATGAGACGAATTGGTTCCCGCAACCTCGGATGCTCCGATAGCCCTCTTGACCTGGACATCAAGCTCAAGCCGTGAAAATATTTATAGTCGAGAACCAATTAGACGATACTAATTGGCTCCTGTCAGAATAGTGTTTAATGATACAAATAGACCAAATCAGGCCAAATCGCAAACTCTTACGAGTTGGAGATTTGTCCGAGAAGCGTCGTTAAACACCATATCTTGATTCTCCGAAAATCTCGGTTAATGGGGTGTTGAATGAGAAATATGACGTGCAAGATATTGCCACCGACATACTTCACAGTGCTTTTGCTGTTGTCCGCAGTGTTTCATTTTGTATATCCAATCGAGGATGTGATCAACCCACCATATGCCTATTTGGGCCTCCTGTTGATCGCCTTCGGAATCGTTCTGAACCTCTGGGCGGACTCTCTGTTTAAGAAGAGCCAGACAACGGTGAAGCCCTACGAGACGCCCACCTCGCTGGAGGTCTCAGGTCCCTTCCAGATCAGTCGCCATCCCATGTACCTTGGAATGGCGGCCATTCTCCTGGGCGAAGCGGTCTTTCTGGGTTCTTTGGTGACCTTCGCGTTTCCGGCACTCTTTGTCGCGGTGATGGAAGTCATGTTCATCTCCGAGGAGGAAGAGAACATGGAAAAGGCCTTCGGAAAGGAGTATCTGGCCTATAAAAAGAAGGTCCGACGGTGGGTCTAAGCCGCCCATCCTTTAAAAGGGGCGGGTTTTCAGCGGCCAGGGATCCTTTCCGACTTCGGTCTCGTTGATGGACGCCCCAACCTCAGTTACCATGCGACTTTTCAGCCAGAGGAGGATGCCCCGGATCGCCTCTTGCTTTTGTTTGTTCATCTCGATCATCTCTTCTGCCAGAAAGGCTAAAAGGTCGTGGATCACGTCCGACTTTTCGGCCTCGGCGCTTTCGGGCAGGCAGCTTTCCAGGCGGCGCGGGAAGAGGGTGTGGTCGCGCTGGGGGCGATGGGTGAGCGCATTCTCACGCCGCCAGGCCGAATATGGGCCACAAAAAGAGGCGAGGGGTGAGAAGGGGTGGAGATCGTTTGGGTGTTGGACTTTGAGATTGAAGACCGAACCAGCGTTGAAAGGCGAAAGATAGATAACTTGAAGGTACCCAAAGTAAGCTAGATGGATGCGTCTAAGATCGAAACATCAAAAACCGAAGTTCACCCGCTTGACCTGGACAACGAGTTTGTATCAGACGTTGTTGAGGGGATAGAAGACTTCAAAGCAGGGCGTGGGGAGTCCTTCGACAACAAAGAAGAACTCATGAATTACTTGAAAAGCTTGTAGTTGCATTTCCTTCGGTCTTTTCATGCCATTTGATTACTTCCTGTCCAAGCGATTCATAAATAATTATAAGAAATTAACACGCAAGAACAGGGAATTCAAAACCCAAGTCGATAACAAAATTGAGCAAATAATTGAAGATCCAGAGATTGGCGCGCCAAAACGTCACAACCTTGTGGGGATACGTGGCGTTCACATCGGTCATTTTGTTGTCACGTACACTGTTGTCAAAGACACAATCGTATTCATAACCATAAACCACCACAACGTGGTATACGGCGAAACGAGCGCCATTTATGCGCGATTAGAGGTGCAGTATCCCGAGCTTTGGAGCGAAAATCAAACGACGGAGGAAAAATGAGCCTCGCTTTAGGGGTGCGACACAGGTGGCAGGCGGCGCGGGCAATTGGAGCGTTCGTCGGGCCGATGGGCTGCGCCAACTCCGTCAGGCGAGGAGGCTGGGCCACGAAAAGAGGCGGAGGTGGGATGAGCGGTGTGGTCGTCAAATGTTCACTATCGGGCTTGGGAAAAAAGGTATGGATGCTAAAAGCGAAAGATAGATAACTTCAAAGCCTTGAATTAAGTCAGGTGATTATTAGAATGGTATCTGCCAAAATCAAAACCACAAAAACTGAAACTGCCCCCATTGATCTAGAAGACGAATTCGTAGCAAGCATAATTAGGGGTATAGAGGATTACAAAGCGGGGCGTGTGACTGTCTGCCATAATAAAGGCGAAATTTTGAAGCACTTGAACAGCCTGTAGCTAATTTTAAGGTTGCCGAATGATTACCAAAATAATCTTTACTAAGGAATTTGATAGTAATTATAAAAAATTAACTCGGAAAAACAGACCTTTTGAAGAAAAGGTGAAAAAGAAGATTGAAAAAATAGTGGACGATCCTGAAATAATAGTGGACGATCCTGAAATCGGCGTTTCCAAGAGATATAATTTAAAAGGTGTGCGTGGTGTACACATCAACCCTTTTGTCATCACTTACGTAATTATTGGAGATGCGATCGTGTTCATAACCATCAACCATCATGACTTTGTATACGGCGAAACCAGCACCATTTATGCGCGGTTGATGGATAGGTGCCCTCAACTCTGGAGCAAAACCCCGACGAAAGGTGGCAAATAAGATCCCCTCATAGTGCCACGGCTTCTTTCAGAACCACGTCACGGATTCGCTTTCGAAGTCCCTTCTCGTTTACGACGTCCACAGGGCAGCCCAAAAGGTCCTGAAGGTCCACGAGAAGGCCGCCCAGGTCCCGAAGGCTTCGGCCAGGCTCCATATCGACGAGAAGGTCCACGTCGCTTGCGGCCTTTGCCTCGCCTCTTGCCACAGAGCCAAAGATCCTGACGTTACGCGCCCCGTGCTCGGCTGCCACGCGGAGTATTTCGGCCCGCTTTTCTCTGAGGAGGTCGTAGATTTCCATGATCCAAACCACCTGATCTCGCAAATAGTATCTCGTATCTTTTGGTATGTCCCCTTTTCGGCTTTGGGCGATCTTCGTTGGGAAGATTCCGGCTTGAAGTCGCGAGGTTGGGGTTTGTCTTCTGGTTCGCCCAGGCGGCGCGAGGGATGCTAGAGCGGACCAGAGTCTGCACCGGAGACCGCTTGGCGCGCGCGTTTCCACGCCGTCAGGCCATCTGCGCTTATTACTTCGTGACCCTCGCCCGTTTTTCGTGCTCCTTTAAATCAATAAAACATTAGTGACTGTTCACGGAAATCTGGGCAACAAAGACTTGACTATTTCTGAAATCCGGAAAAACGGTTGCACGCAATTTCATTAAATTATTTCAGATTGCTGACCTTTAAGTATTTATCTATTGCCCCTCTTATAATTTCGAGGATAATGAATAACGCGAAACCCATTATAATAATGCTAAATTTAACTAAAATTAGTTGATTATCAGTAACATTGGAGCCTGCACGCCAATTGATAAACGCTATTCCTACATATAGGCCCATCATCATCTCTACTATTAAAAATACATACTTGGTCATGTAATATAATACGCTAAATTCTCCGCTTATAATTCTCAAAATAGCGATAATGGATATAACTGATATCAATATTTCTAAAAATATGTCTGGAGCGAATTGATCGATAGTTCCACCTACAGGGACAATAGGGAATGATTTGGGGAGAGTGACTATAGTATGATGTATTATAAGAATCCAAAATAAAAATGAATATGTAAATAATATTAATTTATTTTTAAATTTGTATACCCCCATATAACACTTAGCGAGTTCCGAAAAACAGACCCCACCTATGATTACAAAAAGGACATGATCAATCGTTGAATCTACCTGCACTAAACGCAAATAACTAACAATATTTGACCAATTGAAATTACCTAAATCGGATATACAATTCAGTATTAAATTTGGGAGGATTACAATAGGCAGAAATAATTTAGCAAGATCTGTATGTATGTCATGGATATATAACTGGACATAAATCTCCATTAAAACAGCACCAAGCAAGAATAATCTGCCTTTTTTTGGTATTTTCACTTTTGGCATCTTCATGAGATCTCCCACCTTCTTAGTTTTCCTGTAAAGTATAGCGGCGCCTTCACCCGCTCCTTTCCATCCGCTCCTTTATCTTCTTCCAGTGAGACCCTTCCCAGTAGAGCTTGCCACAATTCTTGCACCTCCAGAGCGCCGCCTCCTCATCCAAGTGTGGAACCTTCGCCCTTTCTTCCGCGTCCGCCACCTCGACCAGCTCGCCGTTACAGAGGGTGCAGCGTATCGGCTCCAGCTTCAGTGACGCGCCCCAATCCCTCATCTCGTCGAGCTGAGACTCAAGGTCGATAGATCGGATCAGAACGGACTCGACCTTTGCCTTCTTGCACCTCTGGGCCAAGATCACGTCCCTTGTGAGAAGAATTCGGCCTTCTTGCTTTGCTATAGCCATCAGACAATCGTCGTCAACTCTCAGAGGCGGGTTTGCGACATCTTGGCCTGCAAACCTGAGCCACCTTGCAAGCTTCATCAACATGTGATCGGCCAAAAATCGAGCAGATGCCATCTTAGATCCGCTCTTTAATTCACGTTCGCAACTATAGTGCTTAACGATACCTTTCGGACAAATCTCGAACTCGTAAGAGTTTGAGATTTGGGCTCTTCGTATCGTTAAGCACTACTCTGGTGAGAACCGGTTAGTCTCATCTAATTGGTTCTCGACTATATTTATCGATTGGCTCTCAATCACCCGACCATGAAGAAGGCGATGAGCAACGTGGACGTAGCAGCTGTGGCAGAAGAGCTAAGAGAACAGCTGGTAGGGGGCTTCTTGGGCAAAGCCTACCAGCTCTCTCCATATCGGGTGGTGTTCTCCTTCCAGTCAGCAAGCCTGGGCAAAAAGGACCTCGTCCTCGAAGCCGGTCGGCGCGTCCACCTCACCGAAAAGCCAAGAGAAACCCCGAAGATGCCGCCCCAGTTCCCAACGATCCTAAGACCGCGAGTCTGTATTCAAGAAGACCCTCGTAGATCAAGTCCAGGTGCCTGACTTCCAGGGTGGAGTAGTCCACAAAGCCCCTGGCGCTCCCGGTGCCCTTGGTGCACACTGCACTTTTCACGCCCTTTGCGCCGCCCGGAGCCACGCTCCTGGGGAGGAGGTCGACCACCTCGGCAAGGTAAGAGTCACCAAAGGTTCACTTCTCCAGGCATGGGTGCTTCTCTGGGACAAATAACCTGCCGTTGTAGGCGGGAACGTGAATCTATTCATCAATCCCAAGCTCCTGGCTTCTCTTGTCGATCAACCTGAAAAGGTCTTAGATCGCCCCAAAGAGAGGGCCTGATGGAAGGGTAGCACCCCTTCTCCCCCAGAATCAGAGGCTCGACCCAAGCTGCAAGAACATAGACTATCGAGATCTGCTCATTTGGATCAAATCACTCAGATCAAATCAACCGGATCAAATCACCCAAAAGAAGCCGCCCACATGAAGTCGCACAGACGATGTTACCCACATGAAGTCACCCAGACGAAAGCACCAGAAAATAGAGCCTGAGAAAACACGAAAGAAAAATGAGTGGGCCCGACGCGATTCGAACGCGTGATCCCCGCCGTGTAAGGGCGATGTCATAACCACCTAGACCACGGGCCCTCGGCCCACTCCATATCGCTCGTTATATTAGATTCTATCGCTTCGAAACCTCAAACTTCAGCTGCGGCGGATGTAAGGCCCGGTCATGGTCTCATCCAGGATTTCCTCTGAAGGCTTCGAGGTTGCAAGGCTCACAACCACCATCGCCACAATCGAGGCCACAAAGCCGTACATGCTGAAGTGGACCGGCAATGGTGAGACGAACTGATGGTACCAACCTGCAGCTATCGCCCCAACCAGACCCAAGCCCATCGAGAAGATCGCGCCCTCCCTGGTGGCCCTGCGCCAGTAGAGTCCTGCGAGAAGCGGCGTTACGTAACAGGTCAGCATCAGTCCGATCCCCATCCATATGAGCCAGGCAAGAAGGCTTGGCGGGTTTCTCCAGGCCATTGCAAGCGTGATCAAAGCCGCAGTTGCCACCGCTGCTCTGCTCACGAAAGTGACCTTCTTGTCTGTTGCATCGGGATTTATGAACCTCTTGTAAATGTCCCAGCCGAAGTAGCTTCCGATTGTCAACATCAACCGGTCGGTGGTGGACATCACAGCAGCAAGGACGATAACTCCAACGAACACGCCTATCATCTCTGGGAAGGCGTAATCTGCGGCGACGATGAAGGCGTAATCCTGGGCGTTTGCCACGCCTTCAGGAAGTGAAATGAGCCCTTCGGTGGTCATGACCCTCGTCGCAAATCCTGAGATCTTTATGAGGTACATCACCACGGCATATATGGCGAAGGCTGCCAGGGGTGACCACTTGAAGTACTTGCTCTCCCGAGCCGAGAATACGTTGTTGATCACATGAGGCGCACTTGCCAGCCCGAACGTGAGCAGGAAGAAGAAAGAGACTAGGAAAGCCGGAGTTGCGAAGGCGTACCCTGCATAGGGAGGATGAGTCTGCGGATACCATAGTTGGATGAAGTTTGGATCTATGTTCGCAAGGACTGCGTTGATGTGAGCAAGACCCCCTGCGGATTGAATTATCACCGGAGACACTATCAGCACGCCGATTATGAGCATCATGCCCTGGATCAAGTTGTTCCAAGCAACCGCGTAAAGCCCGCCCATTATCACGTAGGCGGTCACGATAAGCGCCGAGATCAGCAGAGCCGTATGGTAGGGTATATTGAAAAGCCAGCTCAAGACCATGCTGATCGCTACATACTGGCCCACCATGTAGACCAGAGAGACCAGTATCCCTGTGATCGCAGATAACCCACGAATTCCGTTCTGGCTGTAGAACCTGTGAGCGAAGTAGTCCTGGACCGTCAAGTATCCGCTCTTGGAGCCGACAGCGTGAAGCTTGACCCCGAAAAGGAGGATACAGACGGCAGCACTGAGGGGAACGAAGATCTGCTCCCAGATTGTGGGCCAGCCTGCAACGTATCCAAGCCCGCTCACTCCAAGCAGGGTCATGCCGCTGCATATGCAGGCAACGATCAATATAGTGAATACCCAAAAGCCGAGGTTCCTTCCCGCCAAGATATAATCTTCTGAGGTCTTCACCTTCCTGGAGGCCCAGGCCCCCACCGTCATGAGGCCCAAGAAATAGATGGCCACAATGGCCGTAGTCTCTATGTCCAAACCGCGTCACCACCTGAGTGCCCAGAATAGAAGCACGAGGGCAACCAGGGCGGGTACGGCAAATATCATGAAAGTCGTTTCAAATGGCAATCCAAACAATAGGCGTCAACTCCTGTAAATATGAGACACAGCAACGCGTTTCATTTGACATATGATAACGCGTATCATCTGTAATATGACAGCGTGTTGCATTGTATCATGTTTAAAGTTAACGGTAATTATTAAGCTAATTATAATTATTTATAATGAACCTCTCTAGAGAGTGGTGGTTTTATAATAGGCGCAACACAAGTCTCATCGATGAGCACGCAGGTTTCGGCAGAATTATCCTCAGAAGCCACCAACTTGAAGAAAATCTGTGATCACGTAGCAGAATCGGTAGACACCTCTATAAGAGAGATGATAGGCGATCCTGCGAGTGGCCAGGTAACCAAGATGGGTGCAGACGGCACCCCTACCAAGAGGATCGATCGGTGTGCCGAAGCGACAGCGATCAGCTCTTTCGAGAATTTTGGGCTAGAGTTCACGATTCTGAGCGAGGAGATGGGAAAAAAGGTGATAGGTGATGACCCCAAATACTTCATCTATCTCGATCCTCTCGACGGAACCTTCAACGCCATAAACGGCATTCCTTTCTACGCCATATCGATGTACATCGGCAACAACAGTTGCAACTTTGGCTACGTCTTCGACCTCGCCCACAGAATCAAGTACTATGCCGAAGAGGGCGTCGGTGCCTGGACCGAAGGAAGTGGCGCACCTTGTAGGCTCAAGTCATCTTCCACCAAATCCCTGACCGACTTCAGCATTGCCGCCTACACGGTCAGGCCTCGAACCCGGAGAATAATCCCCTTTGCAGACATGGTAAGAAGGGTGAGAACCTTGGGATGCACTTCCTTGGAACTTTGCCTGGTTGCTTGCGGAAAACTGGATGCTTTCGTCGACCTGCGAAACGCACTCAGAATAGTGGACGTTGCTGCTGGAAACCTTATCGCAAAAGAAGCAGGTGGTGCGGTAACCGATGGCCGTGGGCGACAGATTAAGATGGATGGTGGAATGTGGCAAAAGCAAGACCTCGTAGTCTCTAATGGCCTGGCCCACAAAGAGCTCCTGGGGTTGAAGGGGGGTGACCTCCATTAGGATAGGTTTTGTATCGAGAGGCGACATCAACTCGGTCAAGATGGTTCGAGACCTGGTGGAGAAGTTCCGGTCCCGCGCCGAGATATTCGTCGAGCCCCAGTTGGCAACGAAGTTGGGCCTGAAAGAGACTTCCATCGAGGAGATGGATGTGGACTTCATAGTCTCTGTTGGGGGCGACGGAACCATATTGAGGACAATCCAGAAGATGAAAGATCCTCACCCCATACTTGGAATCAACATGGGTACCTTGGGCTTTCTGGTAGACGTGGACCCGAAAGACGCGGTGAGAATCCTCGAACACGTTATCTTCGGCTTCGAGGTGGTAGAACGAAACCGGCTGGAGATCAAGGTTAATGGAGACTCCATATCCTGCGCCACCAACGAGGTTGCGCTCCTTTCGGCAAGCCCCGCCAAGATGCTGGAGTTTGAGATATCCGTGGACGATTCTCTCCTAGAAAGCTTGCGCGCCGATGGCCTCCTCTTCGCCACAGCCACGGGGTCTACGGCTTATGCCATGAGCGCAGGCGGTCCAATCGTGGATCCAAGAGTCGATGCGGTAGTTCTCGTTCCCATGGCGCCTTTCAAGCTCTCGGCAAGACCTTGGGTCTTGTCAGAAGATAGCGTGATAAGGGTCGAACTTCTCCTCCCAGGAAAGAAGGCTCTGGTGGTGGTGGACGGCCAGAACGTGGCCACAATATCTAACAGAGACAAAGTCGTCATATCCAAGGCAGAAAAACCGGCCAGGTTCGTCAAAACCAGCAAGAACGGGTTCTATGAAAAGGTGAAGAGCAAACTGGCATGATATCTTCCTGCTGCTGTTCTGCGACCATTTGTGGAGGCTGCTGTAGAGTCTGCTATTCTCCGTCGTTCTTTCCTTGAAAGGGTGCACCTTTTAAAGATGGTAAAAAATATGTGGGTGATATATCTCGCTCTTGCGCTTTGAAAACCGCTCAGGTTTTTTTAGCGCTTATCCGCTCCACGAACAGCTTCTTCTTGGCGACGGCATTTTGAGCCGCAATGTCCACCTTCGACTTCATCCCTTCAAAATCCCTGACTGGAGCTTCGTCCACGGCCTTCTTTATTGGGGTGTACGCAGACTCTCTGAACCTGGGCTCGAAATCAGTGATTCCACCTTTGGTGCGAAGCTCGACGCCAACGCCCTTTTCTACTTGTCCTATCTGGTCGATCTCAACGCCGGTCCCTCTTATGACACGAACAATCTCTTCTGCAGAGCTCTTGGGCGCGATTATGAGCAAAGCGTCTATCGAAACTCCGAGGTAATCGATCTTTAAGGCTTCAAGCATTTCCAGAACCTTCGGGTTCACGAGTCGGCCCATCTTCTCCTCTTCGAAGATCAGCTTCACCTTTGCGGTCTCGGATATCTCTTTGGCATCGCCCCTGATTCCGCCATTTGTCACGTCGGTCATGGCGTGAATCTCAACGTCAGCATCTAAGAGGGCGTCTGCAGCCTCCAGGAACTTTATGTTGATGGTCTCATCCACAACCTCGTGCCATCCGTAGTAAAGAGCTGCAGCGCATATGGTCCCGCCACCGGCGCCTTCGGTCATTAAGATCACATCACCCGGAACCGCATCTCTTCTGGGCGTGAGTTTATCTGCGACGCCGACTGCCCCAACACAACCAGTGAGCCGATCTCCGATAACCATGTCACCCCCTATGCGAAGGGTGCTGCCAGTTATGAGTGGGACGTTTGTTAGCTCCCCCACTGCCGCAATCCCTGCAATGTGGTCAAAGAGCCTCGCAACGTCGCCGTCATCTGCCAGATGAATATCTGAAAGCATGGCGACCGGCTTTGACCCCATCACGTAGATGTCTCTTAGCGTTGCTCTTGTAACGTGAAATCCCGCAAGAAACGGATAATCGCTCAGCCTGGAGTGCATCCCATCCACTGTGAGGACCAGATATTTTCCGCCTGCTTCGACTGCACCGGAGTCGTCGAGCTCTCTTGAATCCACTTCGGCTTCGGTTTCGCCGATCACCTCTGCTATCTTGCCGTGAGCGTAAAAGTCTCCTAAGCCCCTTGACCCCACGCCGAAATCACCCATGGAAACGCCAGACTCCTCAAGCTTGAAGACGTCGCCCATCGGGTTCAAAGTGACTTCTGCCTCTTCGAGAACTGCGCGAGCCAGGGTATCGGCATATTTCTCGTCGATCCGATCGCCTTTGACTTCCAGTATCAGCTCTTTGAGCTTGGGCACCACATCGGGATCGGCACGTCTCAGGCCTCTTTTGGCAAAACCCTCCAGATCCATGTTTTCCGGTTGGAGCCGAGAGGTTAAAAAGAGCACTATCTCCTCTTGAAGATCTTCTCCAATTGGGCGGGCGATATTGTGACCATAGTGGGCCTTCCGTGGGGGCAGGTCTTGGGGTTTTCGCAGCCCGAAAGGTCTCTTAGGAGTTGTTGCATCTCTTTCCAGGTCATTTCATGACCTGCTTTTATGGAGCCTCGACAAGCAAGAAGCTTCAGGACGTCGTCCCTGGTGGTGGCGTCAATGCTCACCTTTCCGAGAGAAAAGAGGTCTCTTAAGATGTCGTGAACGGCTTCGGGCCGTTCCAGTTTGGTCCCAATTGCGGGGACCGATCTTACGTTGTAGGCGTTTCCGCCGAAGGGAACAATTTCGAACCCCATCTCTTCGAGGAGGGGGGCCCGGTCTTCCAGCATCACCTGTTCTCGGGGCGAAAGTTCCAGGTTCAATGGCTCGATCAGCTCTTGAGATATCATTCCTGTGCGGTGTTTCTTTTGGAGCCTTTCGTACTTTACCCTTTCTGCTGCGGCGTGTTGGTCCACCAACACGAGTCCTTCAGATCCTTCGGCTACGATGTAGAGCTTGAGGATCTGGCCGAGGACCCTAAGTCCCATCTTGGAATTTTCCAGATCCAGCTTTGAGACATCTTTTGGCTCGATAGCGGCGAAAGGAAGACTTTTTTGGATCTCACGACTTCTTTTTGTCATTTCGCCCTCAGAAGAGATCAAATCTTGCGTTTTCTCGCTCGATCCGGCTCCTTTGTCAGATCCGGTCTCTTCAGTCCCTTCATAGACCCCATTGTCGGGTTCGAGTGACTTTTGGAGGGCCTTCACCTGCTCGGGAGAGGTTTCTGTTCCCTCGACCGATTGCAGCACCTCGCAAACTGCATCTGTCACAACCCTTGCGAGTTCTTCTTCTCGAAGGAACCGCACCTCTCTTTTGGCTGGGTGGACGTTGACGTCCACCTGAGCGGGATCGACCTGGAGTGATATTACGGCGATGGGGTGTCGTCCTCTCGGGATCAAGGTCCTGTAGGCTTCTGCCACGGCTCTTGCCATGGCTCTTGACCGAACCTTTCTTCCGTTGACGTAGATCATAACCCAGTCGGGGCTGGACCTTGTGAAGATGTGCTTTCCCACAACTCCAGAGATGGTCACGTGGTCAGATCTCGTCTCTATCGGTATCAGGCCGCGAGCCACATCGTTTCCGAGGATTCTCAAGATGGCGTCGTTCCAGCTGTTGGATCTAACCGACTTGAAGATAGTTTTCTTTCCAGAGAATAGCTCGAAGGACATGTGGTGGTTGATTATGGCGTAAGACGTGACCAGATCCGTTATTCTGGCAAGCTCGGCCCTTGCGCTCTTCATGTATTTGCGCCGGGCAGGCACGTTGTAGAAGAGGTCTCGAACTTCGATGGTGGTTCCGAGGGGGCAGCCTGTGTCTTTGACCCCTTTTACCACTCCTGCCTCTATTTGGATATGTGTGCCGCTTGCAGTCGGATTGTCTGATTTTGTCTTGGTTTTGAGCGTCACGGACCTTGCCACGCTGGCTATGCTGCAGAGGGCCTCGCCTCTGAATCCTAACGTTGTGATGTTGTCCAGATCTTCGGCGTCGGATATCTTGCTGGTGGCGTGTTTTTCGAAGGCCAATACTGCATCATCTCGGTCCATGCCGCAGCCGTCATCGGCAACTTTGATCAGGCGCTTTCCGCCTTCTGCCACTTCGATCAGGATTTTGGTGGCTCCGGCGTCGATGGAGTTTTCAACGAGCTCTCTGATTACCGATGCTGGCCGCTCTATCACTTCACCTGCTGCGATCTTATTCACCGTTCCCGGCTCGAGGATTCTTATGTTGGGGCTCATTTGACTTGCAAAGGTTTGTTCTAGGTGGATAAAACGGTTCTGCAACGATTACGGAATACGCCGAAGGCCTCCTGGCCCTGGGCGAAGAGGCCCCCTTCGAGGAGGAGACTCTGGGATATACCCCTTGCAGCAGTCTCTAGAACCCCCTATTTTTTTATACTATTCTTTGAGAATATAGATGGTAAGTGAGTTTCATGGAAGAAACACTCCAGCTCGAACTGCCCGTCCTGCTTCCAGCGACCGGCGGCCAATGTCCCATGTGTGCTGAAAGACTGATGGAACGTATTTCAGAGCATAAAGGGATTGAGAAAGTGCACCTCAAAGAAGAAGGCAGCCAGATCATTCTATGTTTCCATTACAACCCTGACTTGATCACTTTGGGAAAGCTGAAACGTCTGGCCGAGGAGACCGGATCTCAGATCTCTAGCCAATATAGGCACGAGACACTCCACGTTACGGGGATGGACTGCACAGATTGCGCAATGAGCATCGAGCACATAATGAGTCGCGCAGACGGCATCATAGACATTTCGGTGAATTACGCCGCAGAGAAGATGAAGGTGGAGTACGACACTTCCCGAATCGCTCACGAGGACATCATTCAGCGCGTGAAGTGGATGGGTTATGGTGTGGAAGAAAAAGCGCGAGAAAACTGGTTTCGTGAAAACTGGGAATTTTCTTTGTCCCTTCTCGCCGGTTTTTTCCTCGCCACCGGCTTTCTTGGCGAAAACGTTGGGGGTCTGACGCAAAACGCAGCCATCGGGCTATACTTTCTGGCTTACATATCAGGTGGATATAACGCCACCAGGCACGCGGTCAAGGCCGCTTTCCACGTCAGATTCGACATAGACGTTCTCATGGTGGTTGCAGCTCTTGGAGCCGCCCTGGTGGGTGAATGGGCTGAAGGCGCTCTTCTTCTCTTTCTCTTCAGCTTGGGCCACGCTCTTGAGCATTACGCCATGGACAGAGCTCGCCATGCCATTCAATCCTTGGGCGAGATCACCCCCAAAACAGCCCGTATGAGGAGAAATGGCCTGGAAAAGGAGATCTCGGTGGAAGAACTTCTGCGAGGAGACGTGGTAATTGTAAGGCCTGGCGAGAGAATCCCTATAGATGGAATGGTGGCGAAAGGCGTCTCTTCTGCGGATCAGAGCCCCATAACTGGAGAGAGTGTACCTGTGGAGAAGTTCGAAGGAGAGAAGGTTTTCGCAGGAACTGTCAACGGTTCAGGAGCGTTAGAGATTGAGGTGACGAAACTTGCCAAAGATACGACCTTGGCCAGGGTTATCGAGCTTGTTGAAGAAGCCCAGACCCAGAAGTCGACCACTCAGAGGTTCACCGAACGGCTGGAGAGAACTTTTGTTCCTTTAATCTTGGGTGGCGTTCTGATCTTGATCTTGGTTCCACCCCTGGTCGGACTTCTTCCTTGGGAAGAGGCGTTCATCCGAGCCATGACGATATTAGTTGCCGCATCCCCTTGCGCCCTTGCCATTGCTACCCCTTCAGCAGTCCTTTCAGGAATAGCCCAGGCGGCTCGAAATGGGATACTGATCAAAGGTGGCGTCCATCTCGAGAACTTGGGCGAGCTGAAATCCATAGCCTTTGACAAGACCGGGACCATAACCAGAGGTGTGCCTGAGGTTACCGATATTTATCCTCTGGAAGGTGGATGCGAAGAGCTATTAAGAACTGCTGCCGCCGTCGAGAGCAGATCAGGTCACCCTCTTGCTCAAGCCATTTTGAGGAAGGCGCAGGAAATGGGACTAGATCTTCCCAAGATCGGCGACGTTCAGTCGGTCATCGGTCGCGGAGTGATCTCAGAGCTGGAAGGAGATAAAGTTCAGATTGGCAACCTGAAGCTCTTCGAAGGAGAAACTGGCCCTCAGTTCGAAGTTGCCTCCAGAAAAGCCCAGGAGTTTGAAATGGAGGGCAAGACTTGCACCTTGGTAAAAAGGGGTGGTCGTATCCTGGGATGCATAGCTTTGGCAGATGGGTTGAGAGAGGATGCCAGATTTGCGCTCACGAGGTTGAGAAGCCTGGGCATCGAGTCCTTGATAATGATCACTGGAGATAATGAGCTTACGGCCTCTGCCGTGGGAAGGGAGGTGGAGATCGACGATTTGAGGGCCTCGTTGCTCCCAGAAGAAAAGGTCTCTGCCATCGAAGATTTACTGGAAAAATATGGAAAGGTGGCCATGATAGGAGATGGAGTAAACGACGCTCCCGCTTTGGCACGCGCCACAGTGGGAATTGCAATGGGTGCAAGCGGAACGGATGTTGCCCTCGAAACTGCTGACGTTGCCTTGATGGCCGACGATCTATCAAAATTACCATCTGTTGTGGCCTTGAGCAGAGAATCTCGAAGGATCATCCGCCAGAACCTGATCATATCTTTGGGTGTAATAGCACTCTTGGTCTTGACCGCTCTTTTTGGGTTCGTGGGGATGGGAATAGCCATCGTCCTTCACGAGGGCAGTACCCTCCTGGTGGTGGCCAACGCGCTAAGGCTCCTCCGATTTCCGATGGATGCTACATAATTGGGAAGAGGTGTTTGATCACCTCGAAAATGAATCCATATCATTTGTTAGTACAGTGTTTAACGATACTTCTCGGACAAATCTCAAACACTTATGAGTTAGAGATTTGTCCGAGAAGTATCGTTAAACACTAATCTCGCTAGAACCAATTAGACGAGACTAATTGGTTCTCGACTATGATTATTGGGTGTTGGTTATTGACGAGAATTTGAGTAAATGAACTGCTCATTTTTAGGAGGATCGCCATCATACCTCATGGTGTTGTTTTTCGGAGAGTCATGAGACAATCAAAATTAGATATTTGATTTATATTAATTAGATACTCTTTTATACGATCGATAACAGCTTTGTATTCTCAGAGGATTACTTGAGGGCCCCTGAAGTATTATATATTAGTAACTCTGCTCCATTTAGGGGGATGGCTGCTGACGAGGTTAATACGCGATTACCGGCAGCTTGCACCCATAATGTCTACCAAATTGGCACATCATAGCTGAGAACCAATTAGATTAGACTAATCAGTTCTCGCGAGATTAGCGTTTAACGATATGATCAAGCCGAATCTCAAATTCTTATGAGTTAGAGATTTGTCCGAAAAGTATCGTTTATCGTTAAACACTACAATTCCCTAATTTCCGTGGGGTTAAGGACATATCTAAAACGGAGATAGTGGTTCAATGTCTTTGCACGATGTGTGTGGCCAACCGATGGAATACATCATGGCATTCACAGGTTCTGAGTTGAGGATGAGGATTCTACTCAGCTTGATGGATGGCAACAAAAATACGAGTGATTTGGCAGAGGAGATCAGCGCCCGCCATACTACCATCTTGCATGCAATAAAACACCTGAGCAAATTGGGTATCATCACCAAAAACGAGGATGTTTATGCGCTGACGAACCTGGGCAAGATGCAAGCATATATTCTGGAGAATCTGCTCAGCTACTTCACGATTTTGGAAGGGCAGAGGGACTTTTGGCTGAGCCATGACGTAAGTGGGATTCCTGTAGATCTTCTCAATAGGTTGGGCATGCTCTCAGATTCTGAGGTGATGGTACCAGATCCTGTTATGCCCTTAGAAAATCATGAAAAATTGATCTCGATGATAGCAAAATCTGAAGATATCAAGGCGGTCTTACCTGTTCTCATCACCCCAGAACAGTGCAATGTGCTCGCAGATCCCATCAAAGAGGGGCTGAACGTCAATCTGATAGTAACCTACCGCCTCTTGGAGACCATATCCAGAAAATGCAAAACTCTTGAATGCATGTACAAAGAACTGATCGGGTATAATAACTTCAACTTATATTGGACACCCGAAGACGTGAAAGTGGCACTTGTCGTTACTGAATCGTTTCTTTATCTGGGCTTGTACAATTTTGATGGAATCTACGACATTGGGTCAGGGCTTATCTATGTCGGCGACGGGGCTGTTGCATGGGGTACCAAGCTGTTCGAATACTATCGCAAAAAATCCAACTTAATCGTGGACACATCTCAAGCAGTTGAGTTATTGCAGAAACACGGATTGCCACTTGGTGATCATTCCGACACCACAAAAATAAGATCTAACTCTTGATCCATGCCTCCGGGATAAGCGGGCTGCCGAAGGTCGTTTGTCCGAATAGTTGCCTTGCACACCCCAGGCAGCGCCTTCAGTTAGCGCACACCATTCCACCTGCCTGATCATCTTTCGGGCCAGGCTCCACGAAAGGATCACGAACAGAGTTGGGTGACTACTCCCCCGACTGAAGTCGGGGGCATCTAGCATTTTGATGCACAGACTGTAGCCCCAGTCTGAGTATATTTATGGCTGCATTGTGATCCCTGTCCAGAATCAGCCCACAGAAAGGACATCTGTGGACTCTCTCGGATAGATCTTTTTCAACTATCTGACCGCAACCAGAGCATACTTGGGATGTATTGAAAGGATTCACCAGTTCAACACGTTTACCGGCCCATTC
>Ga0272443_10002364_pt1 | contig 24284 bp, 21 predicted proteins | sample SSMAcet12_FD_193581 | JGI IMG/M metagenome (GOLD analysis project Ga0272443, IMG submission 193581) | Marine sediment archaeal communities from Little Sippewissett salt marsh, Falmouth, MA, United States - SSM-Acet-12 | ecosystem: Environmental > Aquatic > Marine > Wetlands > Sediment ...
CACTTGGCGACGCCCGCACGTAGTGCCACTCTATTTTACGCGAATCACCCTATTCGGTCAACCTTCGCCCCCATCGAGAATAAAACAGCGCGGGCAAAGCCATCTCTCCCGTTTCCGGGTCAATCCCTCACCAGCCAGCGGTATTCCCCGGTGGCGTCACCGAGGTCTGTGATCCGCGCGTCGGGGTCATGATTCTCAATTGCGCAAGGGAAATCAAATATCGAAGCGGGGTCCTGAATAATGTTCGTTTCCCCGCTCTCGGGATTATAAAAAACGAAGAGCAATTCTTCCAGGTCGCAGCCGTTTGGCTGCCAATTATCCGGAAAATCCGGCATATCCAGGTAATAATATTCCGCAAACAGCTCTTCCGAATGATAAAGAACCCGTACCGCAGATTCAGCTTCCCAGTCCCCTCTGAGGGGCCGCATTTCAAACGGGGCCAATTCTTCATAACCGGGAATGACGATAACCAGCTTCGTCCGCGGCTCAATCCCAGGGGCGAGCACAAACATCTGATTCCAGAATTCTTCCATCTGCTGCCAGATCCTGAAGCGGAAATTCTGGCTGTGAATCTGTGAAAACAGGCCCAAAGCCACGAGCGGTATGGCAACGATATTGACCCATTTGGTTGTCTTGGCCTCGTCCTCCCCTTCAAAGAGGACCATCAATAGGGCTGAAATCAGCGCAACCAACGCAAGGGCTGCGCCCGGCACGGCCGCGAAGTTCACTCGGGAGCCGTCACCATAAAATATCGGCTGCCATAGGAGGATGACCGGGACATACCCCGCTGCCCAAAACAGAACGCCCAACCCGGAGATCGAGAGGAGGTCCTTGATGCTCTTTTTCCTCGGCTCGTTCTCTTTAGGTTCCGAGGAAAACAGCCTTCTTATCTTCTTCCAGGCCAACAGGACGAACAGCAGCAGGCCAACGGCCATAACGCCGATAAAGGCATAATATTTATAGGAACCAAACCTCACGAAAATGGCCCCTACCCAATTGTAGATAAAGATAAAAGCGCCCTGAACATAGCGCTCCAAAATGGTCATCAGACTTGAGGTCGTGCTCTCTAAATAAAAGTCAGGGTTAGCAAGCAGTGCAGGCTGAATGATCGCGCGCCACAGAACAAACAAGGCCGTGACAAGGAGCGTGGTCTGAACCCAGAGCCTTCGCTTTTTGGAAGCAGATTTATAAAACAGCAGGACTGCCAGGCTTGTCAGCAGGATGATGCCCAGGCCCGCTTCATAGATCCCAAAACTGAGTACGATCAACAGATTGGAAAAAATCAACCGCCAGCTTTTCCCGGATTCCAGATACCGGACGATCAACAGCACTGCCAATAAAACCAGTAAAAGCGCAAAAGTGTTGATCTGGGTCACCAGCCAGGTCCTGGCATAATTGACAGGGTAGATCAGGAAAATCAGCGCTGAGGGCAGGGCAAGCCAGGGAAAATGCTTAAAAACGGAGCGGACAATTAAATAAACCACTACTGCGGAAATAAAAAGAAACAGCCAGTTCACTACATAATAAAGCGGGATGTTCAACTGAAAGATCGGCGCTAAAATGGCATACAGCGCCATCATGAACGGCCGCCGGTCTGCCAGATTGACCAAATCCAAAGAGCCGTAAACCGCCGGCTCGATCAGCATATTCCAATCATCACTTCGTAATGGCGGGTTGCCAAAAAACCGTGGGTCGGCGATATAGACCAGCGAAACAAAAAGAAGAATGATGAGCCAGGCAAACGGTTTGATTTTCTCGATGAAACTTTTTTTATTCATTTACGACCCTGACAATTTCCCAATTTGATCCAACCAGTGTTATTCCGGGATGAGTTTCGTGTCTTTTTACTTTCCAGCTTCGCCCTTCAGTGCCTTTTGCAACAGTTCACGACTGGCCTTCGGGTCGGCTTTCCCACGGGTTTCCCGCATCACCTGCCCCATGAACCAGCCAAACAGCCCTTCCTTGCCACCGCGGAAACTGGCGACCTCGTCCGGATTCGCGGCCATGATCTTATCAATGGCTGCCTGCAGAGCTGAATCATCGCTGACCTGTGCCAGGCCTTCCTCTTCCACAATTTTGGCCGGGGATTTACCCGTTTCCTGCACCTTGACCAGCAGCAGCTTACCGGTGGCGTTGTTGATCGTGCCGCCATCCACCAGTTTGATCACCTCGGCCAGGTCCTCCGGTTTCAGCACCAGCTCATCCGCGCTCACACCCAGGTCATTCTGCATCCGCAGGACCTCGTTCATGATCCAGTTGGACACCCCCTTTGGATCGCCGCCATAGGCCTTGATTGCCGTTTCAGTGTATTCCGAAATTGGCCGGTCGGCCGTGAGAATATCGGCGTCATACTCCGGCAGGTCAAATTCGCTCATGAAGCGCGCCCGGCGGGCCAGCGGCAGTTCCGGCAGCGAGGCTATCACGCCTTCGCGCCAGTCCGCCGTCAGTTCCAATGGGAGCAGGTCGGGTTCACGGAAGTAACGGTAATCCGCTTCGGTTTCTTTCGAGCGCATCATGGTCAGCTTGCCCTTGGCATCATCCCAATCCAGCGTCCAGGCTTTCACCGTTCCACCGGATTCAACAACTTCGATCTGGCGCGCCAACTCCTTCTTGATCGCGGCCCGTACGGCCTCAATCGAGTTCACATTCTTGATCTCGGTCTTGGTGTTCAGCACTGTGCTGCCCACCGGCCGAATCGAGACATTGGCGTCACAGCGCAGGTGACCTTTTTCCATATTCGCTTCGGAGATGCCGATCCAGCGCAGCAACTGGCGCAGCCGGATCAGATATTCCGCGGCCTCATCCGCCGAACGCAGGTCCGGTCCGGTGACCATTTCCACCAGCGGCACGCCGCAGCGGTTAAAGTCCACATAACGCACGCCGTGTTCATACTTGGTTTTGCCAGCGTCCTCCTCCAAATGCAGCTTTTCAATAGTCACCTTGCGCACGCTGCCATCCGGCATCGGCAGGTCCAGGTAACCACCCTTGCCCAGCGCCAAGTCGAACTGCGAAATCTGATAGCCTTTGGGTAGGTCCGGGTAGAAGTAGTTTTTACGGTCAAAGAAGGAGGTCAGCCGGATCTCGGAGTGCATTGCCGCGGCCAGCAGCGCGCCCTTCTCCACCACGGCCTCATTCAACACCGGCAGCACCCCCGGCAGCCCCGTGCAGACCGGGCAAATATTCGTATTAGGTTCATCCTCCCAGGAATCCGCCTTGCAGGAGCAAAAGATCTTGGTGGTGGTGTTCAGTTGGATATGGGTCTCAAGCCCAATAACGACTTCATATTCGGTCATTGTACGTTCCTCCGGGAATTTTCCAGGTCCCGTTGATTGATTTTTTCAGCCCATTTCGCCAACAGGGGATAGCGCCAATCTCTGCCGGAAAAACCCTCAATAATTGCTCCAATATTAATCAATTGCAGAATTTGTACAGGAGCCAATAAAATAAAGGGTGAAAAGAATGATCCTAAAATCAATAACACTATTACCACGGCCACAAGAGCATTCGGATCAAACTGCGCTTGAGGTGTAATGAGGAAAAAGCCTAATGGAATAATTAACGCAAGTAACGTTGTAAGGATCATCGTCACAACCATTGTTAAAATCCCAAAAACAGCAATTGCACCAGAAAAAAGAATCGCCTGCATAGTGTGAAACCGGACATATTCTGATTTACCTTTATTCTGATTCCAAAAAATTAATGCGGGGATCCAACCAATCAGGTAGGAAAACCCTACTTGCAATTTCTCTTCTTTTGTCACAGCTTGCAGTTTATCCTCTTCCATGGGTTCCCCTCTCAGCGTAATACTTCAGGTTTGATCTTCCGCCATTCCTCATCGGCCGTGGCCGTCTCATAGGCCTGCCCGGCCTGGAATAGCGTCTCCTCGGCGAAATCCGGCGCCAGCAACTGCACACCGATCGGCAGCCCGTCCGAGGCGATCCCGCCGGGCAGCGAGATGCCGGGGATGCCGGCATGGTTGGCGGGTACGGTGAGCTGGTCGGCATACTGCATCAGCACCGAATCGCCAAAGACATCGGCCATCTTGAAGGCCGTGGTCGGCGTGGTGGGCGTCAGCAGGGCATCCAGTCTGTACTCACCCTCCAGCGCAAAGGCCGCATCAAAATCCGAGCGGATCAGGCTGCGGATGCGCAGGGCGCGGGCGTAATACTGTTCGGCATACTGCGCCGCACTGACATACATCCCCATCAGGATGCGCAGTTTGGGCTGCAGGCCAAAACCTTCCGCCCGTGTTTTGCGATACATCTCCTTGAGGTCACGGTAGTCGCTCTTCGTCCGGTAGCCATATTTCACGCCGTCATAACGGTGCAGGTTTGAAGCGGCCTCCACTCGGCTGATAACAAAATAGGCCGGGATGCCATAGGCCGTATTGGGTATCGGGACATCTTCCACGATCTCCGCACCCATCTTCGCCAGAACCTCGGCTGCGTGGAGCGTGGCCGCTTTGATTTCCTCGGGCAGCTCCTGTTCCACCAGATCCCCTGTCTCAGGGTCCGGGAACGTGATCCGCATGTAATCCGGAGACAGCCCAATCCGCATGCCCTTCACGCCCTTTTCAAGGCTTGCCATATAATCGGGCACGGGCACTTTCGCGGCCGTGCTGTCATGCGGATCTGCCCCGGCCATCGCGCCCAGCATCAGCGCCGCGTCGCGCACGTTCGCCGCAACCGGCCCGGGGCAATCCAGCGAGGAGCCAAACGCGATCAGCCCATAGCGGGAAACCCGGCCATAAGTCGGCTTGAGCCCCACCACGCCGCAAAACGCGGCCGGCTGGCGGATGGATCCGGCCGTGTCGGTCCCCAGGGAGAGCATTGCCTCCCCCGCGGCCACGGAAGCCGTGGAGCCGCCGGAAGAACCGCCGGGCACCCGGTCGGTGTCCCAGGGGTTGCGGGTGGAAGGTTGAAAAGCGGATGACTCACTGGAGGAGCCATAGGTAAATTCATCAAGATTGACCTTGCCCAGGTTGATCGCGCCAGCGGCTTCCAGCCGCCTCACAGCGGTGGCCGTGTAGGGCGCGGTGAAGTTTGCCAGAATGCGGGAGGCTGCGGTGGAAGGCGTCCCTTTGACGGTGAAGATATCCTTCACACTCAGCGGCACGCCGGCCAGGGGGCCGACCTCCTCACCCGCCTTCACTTTCGCATCCACAGCCTCAGCCTGCTCAATCGCCTTCTCGGCCGTGAGCGTGATAAAGGCGTGGACCTTTGCCCGATCTTCATCGGTCAATTCGCCGTAATCCAGGGTGCCCGGTCGGCCATCCACAGCGGCAATCCGTTCCAGTGCCGCTTCCAACACTTCCCTGGCTGAGCGTTCACCAGTTTTGACCTTTTGTGCTGTTTCAAACGCAGTTAATTCCATCAGTGCCATGGTGTCAGTCCAGTTTCGTATGGGGGATATCCGGGACGATAATGTAGCGGTGATCCACCTGAGGCGCTTGCGAGAGGATCTCATCCGGGTTCTCACAGGGCTTCCACTCATCCGCGCGCAGCCCGGTGCAGCTTTCGGCGGTGTAGGTCACGCCATGTGAGGCCAGGGGGACATCGTCCGCCAGCGGGACATTTTCCAGTTGATGGATTGCCTTCAACTGGTTATTCAGTTCCCGGCGCAGATATTCCGCCTCTTCCGGGTCAAAGGCAAAGGCCGCCAGATCAACCAGGTGTTCAAAAAGTTCAGGGCTTATTTCATCGGTCATTGTTTCCGTCCATCATAAATGATAAGTGATTCGTACAAGCGGTATGATATCGTCCAAGCCGCTCTGATGTTATATGATACCTTAAAGTCATCCTGTGGGACGGCCCTGTTTCAATAAATGACCTCTTAAAAACTTTTACGCTATAATGGTCGCAACTGACGGCATGACGAAAGGATTTTCTCATCTTGTCTGTGATCTCTGAAAACCGGTACCTCAGCCTCAAAGGTTCTCCATACCAAATAGGACGCCAACTTGGTGAAATCCTGCAGGAGAATCTCGCAGACGATATCTCTCACTATCTCGAAGCCGGCCCCCTAAAAGCAGACGACATCACAGCCAAACAACTGACCGAAGGCGCATTGGACTGGGCAGGGTCCTTACCCCAGCGATTCCGTCTGGAAATGGAGGGGTTGGCCGATGGCTCCGGCGTTCCCCTGCAAAGAATTGCCGAATGGGGCTATGCCGACTCTGCGGGGAAAACGGGCTGCAGCGCTTATCTGCTCCGAACTCGTGATGGGCTCTGGGTTGGGCGTAATAATGACCTCTGGGTGCCGGACCTTTGGGGTTACGCCATCCATCGTCAGGTAACGGGTCGTCTGGGCACGGTCTCCTTTGGAATGCGCGGCGAACTCTTTGCCGCAACCGGTGTGAACCAGGCGGGGCTGTGGCTGCACTACAACTGGCTGCCTGCTTTTGGCCAGCCCGAGAAAAACGCCTGGACGCCATTTGTCCTGCTGACGGATATCCTCGAGACCTGCGAAAAAATCGATGAAGTTGAAACCCGGTTGAATGTGAACGCTCGACTGGGGGGTATGCTCATCTTTGCAGCAAGCCCTGATGGACAGGCCGCCATTTTGGAATGCTCCTGCAACCAGGTCGCCCGGCGCGACCTTGATACGGGATTCCTGGTGGGCACCAATCATTATCAATTCATCCCGGAAATTGTCGGCCACCATGAAATCAGACCGAAATCATTCAACCGAGTGACTGCGATGATAAGTAAATTATCTAAATTACCACTCAATCCGGGATTGTCAGATCTGATCGGCGTCCTGGCGGACGTCAATGTGGAACAGTACAGCGATGATTATGGAACGGTCTATGCCAATCTCTACAATCCAGTTAGCCGTCAACTTTTGTTCACCTTTGGTGGCTTTCCGGCGGCCAGCCACGGCAATTGGCAGCCTATTCCTTGGCCATTCTGATATAAAATTAAATTAACCGATTTTTCAATCAACCTCGTAGATCTATAGGGAGGACCATGTCCAACATCATCCTGCGCACCAACGCCACACCTGTTTATGGCTTTCTGAGCTTCATCCATCACCGGTATTCAGCCGAATTCCCCACGCAATGGAAAATCCTCGACTGTGGTGCGGGGGGCCTTGTGCCGCCCCTGGCGATCTTCGCCGAACAGGGATTCGAGTGCTGGGGCATTGACATTTCTGACCAACAACTGGACAAGGCCAGGGAGTATTGCACTCAATATGACCTGGACATTCATTTTGAAAAAGGCGATATGCGCCGGATGCCCTTTGACGATGCGAGCTTCGATTTCGTCTATGAACAATACGCCATGTGCCACATGAGCAAAAAGGACATCGCTCAAGTCATCCGCGAAATGCACCGGGTGCTAAAGCCGGGCGGGTTGTGCCTCCTGGGCTTCATCTCCGATGAATGTACTCCCAAGAGCAGCTTCGGTGTGGAACAGGCGCGGGGCGAATATTATGGAAAAGAGGGCGAAAAGATGACCCTGCACAGCCTGTTCTCTGAACAGGAAACCGAAAGTCTCCTGACCGGTTGGGAGGTACTCTCCAAGCAGAAATCAATCTCTTATCGAATAAACGAAGATGGACAATATGCGCATCTCTTCTACACCCTGCAAAAGCCCTGACAAGTTGTAGGGTACGCCAATAATGGCTTGTCCCAAAAAGGTAAGCTTAACTTGGTGAGGTAGCTACTCACTCAACAGACTAAACTTGACTTGATATTTTCTTCTGAAAAGGATTAATTCGATTTATAATTATTATGGTCATTGTACTAATTCAACTGTAGGGGTTTAATGATTTAACAGAATGATTTAAATTAATCATAAAACACAAATCAATTTGCTTCACGCAAATGAGTAAAACCTCTCCTATAGTAAATCAGATAAGCACTTCCCCAGAAGGGTTTAGAGAAACACTGAGTGTCAATAAGCCGAAATGACTTCTTGAGAATTTGGTGACATTTAAAGGCAGGCTATCGTATGAAAATTGAGAGTTGTGAAAGATGCGGTGGTGGGGAGTTCATCGAGCGAGATGGATATAGAATTTGTCAATATTGCAATACAAAATATCTTATAACTTCTGAAGATAAAGCACGGAAGGAATCAAATATTTCTCTTGATAATGATATCAAAATGTTGTTGCAAAAATGTCGTGATGATCCAGCAAATGCTCGCAGATATGCGAGTTTAGTTTTAGATATGGATCCCGGTAATGCAGAAGCTGTTAAATATTTAAGGAGGTAAATCATGAAAACTAAAGATGTTGCAGCTCAATATGGTTTAAAACAGGAAAGATTCGAAGCATATTTAAGATCGTCCAGTTATAAAGCTCAAATTAAGGATGGCCTTCTAGCAATGGCGATTGATGATCGTGCAGATGTTAATGCAATAGTTGAAGATTACAAAAGGTTTGAAGACGACCTCGCTGCTAAAGCCGCAAGAAAGGCTCAGGAAAAAGCCATTAAAAAGGCTGCCTTAGCTAGCATGCTCATTACATCAGGCTTCAATTTTGATGGCTATACTATAACAAAATATTCGGGTTATATCTCAGGCGATGATGCCATTTCTGTGTCAAGAGGAATGGCGATATTTGGCTCTAGTACTGACGTCAAGGACAAGCTAATGGAATCTTTAGTAGTTATCAGGAGAAGGGCTTTAGCAGAATTAAAAGAAGCAGCTTATGCATTGGGCTGTAACGCTGTGATAGGTGTGGATTTCGATTACTTAACGCTGGATCCACAAACAGCAGGTCTCAACGGCAGAACAATCTACCAACCATATGTCTTTGGTGTTACTGCCAATGGGAATGCTGTGGTAATAGTAAAAGACGAATAGCTAACTACCTACCATAGTGGCGATTCAATAATCTAGAAAAATAATAAAGGTGACTTCAGTCACTTTTATTTCTTAAGATTGCAATGTGTTACCAGGAAGAAAGCAACGCCCAAGGAGAGGTTATGAGGCCAAATGATTGGCGGGTCCTGCTAGTCGGTGGGAATTCGGGCGCGGGAAAAACCTATCTTGCTAAAACCCTTGTTCGGGAATGGGGCATTCCGTTTCTGATGGTGGATGATGTCCGGATGGCGCTCCATAAAGTGACAACTGCAGATCAGCAGCCTGATTTACACGTCTTTCTCCAGTATCAAGCTGAACAATGGAAAAATCCTGAGGGAATTGTTCGGGATTGGCTGCGGGTAGGGCAGGCGATGATCAAGCCCCTGGCCGCAGTTATGGCCCATCACATCTTTGTGGAGAGCTCAGGGCCGATCATTCTTGAAGGCGATGGCATTTTACCAGCGCTGGCAGAATCCAGCACATTTGCTGAAATGCCCGTCTTCAAGAACATCAACTTCACCCGGAAAGTTCGCGCTGTTTTCCTGGTTGAAGAGGATATCGATGAAATCCTCAAGAACATGCGCTCGCGAAGGCGAGGCCCTGTCGAATCCAAGGAGGAAACACAATTATCCTTTGCCCAGGCCAGCCAGCGATATGGTCAATGGCTCATTCAGGAAGCGCAACGCCTGCAAATCCCCGTCCTCCCAACCCGGCCAAAGGAAACGATTGTTGAACGGCTGAAACAGGTCATCTAACTCGTATATTCGTTTTACCGACCAGCACGCCCAGGAATGTCATGTCTACAGAGCCGATCAAGACAACAGCCACAAATCAGAAAGCCGAATCCAAAAACCGGCTGGCATTCCGGCTGTTCATGCTGGCACTCATCGTTTACCTGCTCACCCGGCTGATCGGCCTGGCGGATTTCCCAATCTACTTCTTCACTGATGAGGCCATCCAAACTCAGCAGGCCGCTGACCTTGTCACTCGCGGCTTTCGTGATGGGGCCGGCACATTCCTCCCCACCTATTTCGAAAACGGCGGCCAAAATAACCTCGGACTGTCTGTCTATGCCCAGGTGATCCCCACCCTGATCTTCGGCAAGCAGGTATGGGTCACCCGCGGCACCGCTGTGCTGCTCACCCTGGTGGCCGCGGTCAGCCTTGGGCCGACTCTCAGAGAGGCCTTCCGGAGCCGCCTCTGGTGGCTGGGCCCCCTGCTGCTGGCCGCCATTCCAGCCTGGTTCCTCCATTCCCGTACGGCTTTCGAGACTACGCTGATGGCCTCGCTCTATGCCAGCTCTCTATATTTTTATCTGCGCTACCGGAGCGGCCATCTCAAAGCGCTTTACCCTGCGCTGATCACCGGCGCTCTAGCCTTCTATGCCTACAGCCCCGGCCAGGTGATCGTGGTGGTCACCGGCCTGATGCTGCTGGCCGCCGACGCCCGTTACCATTGGCAGCACCGCAGGACCGTGCTCAAGGGGTTGACCCTGCTGGTGCTCCTGGCGCTGCCCTACCTGCGGTTCACGCTCACCCAGGGCGGCGCGCAGTTCCAACACCTCAGCCTTCTGAATTCCTACTGGGTCAAACCCCTCCCCCTCTGGAAAAAGATCGGGACATATATCGTCCGCTACCTCAAAGGGCTCAACCCCTTCTATTGGTTCTGGCCCAATCCCTCGGTGCTCGAAAAGCTCTGGCCTGAAACGCCGCTGCCCCTCTGGCTGTTTTCAGCCCAGGGCGACCTGGCCCGGCACACCATGAAGGGCTACGGGCACATCCCGTGGTTCATGTTCCCCTTCTGGCTGGCAGGGCTGATCCGCTGCATCCGCCGCTATCAGGATCCGGCCCACCGCACCCTGCTCCTGGCGACCCTGGCCGCACCCTCCGGCGCAGCCCTGGTGGATTGGGGGATCACTCGCGGGCTGGTTTTCCTCATCCCAGCCACGCTGATCACCGCCCTCGGGATGGAGATGGCCGTGGGCTGGCTGCAGGCGAAATGGACCAGGCTGAGCCAAAAGCTGGTCTCCCTGCTTTTATTTACGGCGCTGGCCGGTGTCAGTTTCGGGATGCTGGCGGACGCCCTGATCAACGGCCCCACCTGGTACACCGATTACGGCCTGGTTGGAATGCAATACGGCGCGCGGCAGATGCTGCCCCGGGCAGTGGAGATTGCCCAATCCAACCCCGAGACCACCGTCTATGTCAGTTCCACCTGGGCCAACGGCTCAGACGTGCTCCTGCGCTATTTTGCGGATGACACCCCCAACATCGAAATGGGAAATATCAACGCCTGGGCCCTGGACTATTTTCCCCTCGACCGCGGGATGCTGTTTGTGATGACTGAAGATGATCTGGACTATATCACCACCTCCAGCAAATTCACGGACATCACGGTGGAAGAGACCCTGCCCTACCCGGATGGCAGTGACGGATTCTTTTTCGTCCGGCTGGTCTATGCCCCGGATATCCTCGATATCCTGGCCGAGGAACGCGAAGCTCGCCAGACACTGGTTCCCACCGAATTTCTTCTGGAAGATCAAGTCATCCAGGTGGAGCATTCCGTGCTGGATATGAACGAGATCGTCGAGGCCTTCGATGGTGACCCCACTACCCTGATCCGCACGCTGGAAGCCAACCCGCTAAAGATCGTGCTGCATTTCCCGGAGCCGCGCTCACTCCAATCGGCAGCCCTGCTGATCGGTGGGCCGCCCACCCGGGTCACCCTGACCGCGTTTCTGGCTGGGGAAGAGATCGCTACCCTCTCGGAAGCGGTCGGGCAATCACCTGTCACCCGCGAGCTCACGCTGGCCTTTGATGAAGAACGGACTGTGGATGAAATCCAGTTCGAGGTGCTGAGCGTCAATGATGGCGAAATCTCCCATGTGCACCTCTGGGAAATTACACTTGAATAAGAATTGACCCCTGACAAAACCTCGCCAAACCAATCAAAAATTAAGCCAACTTTTCAGTCATAGAAAAACTCCTTCTGGCCTGCTGCCCTCCGCTTGCAGGCATCCTTCCCCTGAGAGCCAGGGGAACACCCAAAGGGTGCAGGTTTACGAGGAGGGGATCTGAAATCCGTTTCAACAAAACGATTCTATCCATCTGCTTTATTGATTAATTCTTATGCAATCGCCTTGTTCCCACCCAAAAAAATTGGCATTCAGTCGGAGAACAAAAGGTATAATAGGGTCAGATTTTTTACCCACTCACCACACTCAGAGGGAGCCATGTCAACCAAATTAAAATGGATTGATGAGGAACTTGATGGCCTGAAGGATTCAGGCCTGTATAACCGGATTCGTACGCTAAGCTCACCGCAGGGCGCCTGGCTGGTCGTTGATGGCAAGCGAGTCCTCAATTTCTGTTCGAACAACTACCTGGGGCTGGCCAACCACCCCAAACTGGTGCAGGCAGCCAAGGACACCATGGATAAATACGGCGTCGGACCGGGTGCAGTGCGCACCATCGCCGGCACCATGGACCTGCATCTGGAGCTTGAGAAGCGGATCGCCAAATTCAAAGGGGTTGAATCGGCGATCACCTTCCAGTCGGGCTTCACCGCCAACCTGGGCACGATCCCTGCGCTGGTCGGCAAGGAAGACCGCATCTTTTCCGATGAACTCAACCACGCCTCCATCATTGATGGCTGCCGGCTTTCCGGCGCAAAGATCATCCGCTATAAACATGCCGATCCTGCCTCATTGGAAGCTGTGATCCGCGAGAACGAAGGCCAATATCGCCGGGGCCTGATCGTGACCGATGGCGTCTTCTCCATGGACGGAGACTTCCCGCCGCTGGACAAGATCGTTGAGATCGCCGAAGCCCATGACATGATGCTGATGGTCGATGACGCCCACGGCGAAGGCGTCTTGGGTAAGGGCGGCCGGGGAATCGTTGACCACTTCAACCTGCATGGCCGGGTGGATGTTGAAGTCGGCACCTTCTCAAAGGCTTTTGGCGTGATGGGCGGCGTAGTGGCCGGGAACGCCAAGATCGTGGAATGGCTGCACCAGCGCGGACGGCCCTTCCTGTTCTCCTCCGCAGTGACCATCCCCGACGTGGCCGCGACCATCGCCGCCATTGACCTGCTGGAAGAATCCACCGAATTGGTGGACCGTCTCTGGTCCAATGCTGAGATGTTCAAGGCCGGAATGAACGACCTGGGCTTTGACACCGGCAAGAGCATGACACCGATCACCCCGGTGATGCTGGGAGAGGCCAAACTGGCCCGTGAGTTCAGCCGCCGGCTCTATGAGGAAGATGTCTTCGCGATGGCGCTGGGCTTCCCCACCGTGCCACGAGGCCTGGCCCGGATTCGAGTGATGATCTCTGCCGCGCACACCGATGAGGACCTCAAGCAGTCCCTGAAAGCCTTTGAGAAAGTCGGAAAAGAACTGGGCGTGATCTAAATTTCTCAGCTCATTTCATTAAAAACCGAATATTCAACCTTCAAGAGCAGTTACACTAAAACTGCTCTTGTGCTAAATCACTATCCTGTGGCAAGTAGGATATAAGACATCGTGGAGGGCCTGAATGAACAATAACATCGAAAAAACCAAAGCATTCCTGCTACAGAGATTTGATGAAAGCCCTTATTATGCCGATCATGAGGATGAAAAAGCTTATCGCCTGGAACACTCCATGCGGGTGGCAAATCTGGGTGAACGGATCGCTCGGGCGGAAAACCTCGATGTTGAAGCCCTGGTGATCGCCTGCCTGCTGCATGATGTGAGCTATTGCGAGGAGTTTAAAAATAGAGAGGATAAGCTCAACCACGGCAGACGGTCTGCGGCCATTGCCCAGCCCTTTCTTGAATCCCTCGATCTGGAGCCGGAAAGGGTCCAGGAGATTTGCTATGGCATTGCCATTCACGTGGATGACCAGGCGGACTTCGAAGGTGAAAGAACACTGCTTGCCATCTCAGTAAGTGACGCCGACAATCTGGACCGCTTTGACGCCTACCGCATTTATATAGATCTTGAGTGGAAAGCCTTCAGCAAGATGCCCATTGCCGAGAAAAAGGAAACGGTCACTAACACTCTGGAAAAACTTGAGAAGTATCTACAAGTGGAGTTTGGAACTAGTTTTGCGACCAAACTGTGGGTTGAACGAATTACGTTTTATCGGACCTTTTACCAAAAACTGCTTACTCAGCTTGAGCGGAGCGATTATCCGGCTGTAAAAGTATAAAAAACATCCTTGTTAAATAAGAGCACCCGCTGAAATTTATTATCAGCGGGTGTTTTTCTTTAGCATACAAACGTGCCGGGTTAAGACACTACGCCGGGCTGGCTGTTTCCGGCTCCTTGAAAGGATCATATCCGGGGTTGGTCCCCGCCCAACAACAACTCGGTTGGCGGAAACTATTACAGGCCAGACCGCGTGAACAGCGGTGGGCAATGATCCTGGGTGCCTGCTCCGGCAGGTAACTGGCCGGGTACACAATCTCAGCTTCCAGGGCAACTTCCTCACCGGCATGTTCGCAATAGGATACCTTGATCACTTCCCAATTCTTAAAGGCCATTATTTACCTCCATTAATCAGAAACCTTACCAATATTGTATTTGGATTATAGCATACCGACATGTAAAAGGAAGACCACCCAACAACGACTGCTCGCCTGGCTTTTTCACCACCCGGGCTGGTCAGCATAGATGGCATCAATTCCATAAAACATTTCGGCGCAGTTATTATACCAATAGTCCGGATCGGGCGAGAGTTCCGCAATATCGTTAACGATGCTGTCCAGTTCAACCACGTGGACTTCGTCCGCGTTCGCCGCCCCAGCCTGGATAAGCTGTTCATGTCGGTCCTGCCATAATGCTGACCAATGCAGCAGCCTGGGGATTTCCGGCAGCGTGGCTTTGACCAACAAAAAGGGAGCGAACAGGAATGTGCCGATTAGCATCGCGCCCAGAATGGCAAAGCTGACTCGGCGAGCAGCCTCGCCCTTGATGATCACAGCCAACAGCGCTTTCACCAGCCTAGATAACCAAATTCCACCGAGGATTTCCGCCAGGAGCATCACAAACTGCGCCAGGATTAAAGCCCGCGGCGGCGGATAATCCGCAAAAATGTACGTGCCCGGCAGGAAGATCAGAGCAATCAACACACCCGTCGTGAGGATGATGCCCGCGCCGGCGCCGGTCAAGCGCCCCCAGCGCAGCTTATTTTGTGCCTTCAGCCATTGCGGCAGCCAAATCCCCAACCCAAGGCCAAACAAAACCGGCAGCACCAGATATATAGTCCTGCGCATGAGTGCCTGCCAGAAAAACACCTTCAGGTTCCAAAGCAGCAGATTGATCAGGGCAGGGATGCTGAGCGGGTCCGGCAGATTGACTCGCCGGAGTGCAGTGGAGGGGGAATAATACAACAACGCCAGACCGATCAACGACCCCAGCAGTCCGGCGCCGGTTAACCACAGCCAGCTATGGGCTGCTTTTCGTCCTCTGATCGTCAGGATCAGAGCAATGAGAAAACCGATCCCCCACAGGCCAATCAGTAAGGCCGTACCGGATTCGGAAAAACCGCTGAACAGCAGTGCCAGGAGCCAAACCAGGCCAATTCCAAACCAGCGCGGCCTGGACTGTCTTTGGAGAACCAATACAAGCCACCCCAGCCAGACAACGCCCACCAACGGGAGAAAATAGGGCAGCATACCGGAACGCCAGAAGAGGCTTTGCTGCAGGTCCGGCGCGCTGACCAGGAGAAAGTTCAATAGGATAGCCGAAAGGAGAAAGGCTTCCCCTTTTTTCATTTGCCAGCCAATCCGGCGAGCGAGTTCAAGCGTCAGACCGGTGGCCCCCCACAGCCAGAGAAGAATGGAAGTGATAATCAGGAGCGGGGCACCCCATACAGGAAAAAGGCCGAACAATCCCGAAAACAGGGTCAGGGCATAGCGGTTTCCGTTATACATCGAAACTTCCATATAGGAAGTCCGCTGCATCTTCCAAAAACCATCGCTTGAAAGAACGGCATTGTAACAGTAATCATCCCCCGTGAGTCGCATCTGGCTGGCGACGAAAAGCTGGGAAAGGATGCCAGCCACGGCAGCAAGAAAAATCAGACCAAAGAAAATCCAGTACCCAATTGAGCGGCCGGATTCTCTATTCATTCGTTTTCCTGATCCTTATGTTCTTCGGCAAATTTCAGGAAGGATTGCAGCCGGCGCCAGTTGATCAGCGGCGCGGCCAATCGGCGGATGTAGTACTTCAACTGGATGACGGAAAGCCAGTGCCCGCCTTCGCGGTAGTGAACTCTTAACATCTCCGGCCAGCATTGCGAATCGGCCACAATGGTCTTGGCATCACCATGCAGCCGGAAGCTCGCCCAGGTCCGCCCGGGCAAATAGACCACCGGTGCCAGCCCGGCGATCCGAACCCACAGGTCATAATCCATGGCGAAATAGAACGAAGGATCCAACGGACCCACCTTTTGCCACATTTCCCGCGGCATAAAGGCGGCCGCCTGGGGCACATGGACATAGCCTTGCTTCAATAGCCCAAGGTCCGTTTGGGCGGCGGGAAACTTTCCGATCACACGGTCCTCGGCATCAACGAAATCACAATCCCCATAGACCAGGCCAACCGCCGGGTGTTCTTCCAAATAGGCCACAGCCTCAGAAATCGCACCCGGCCGGTAGATGTCATCTGAATTCAACCAGGCAACATATTTGCCCGAGGCCCGATTGAACCCCTTATTGATGGCATCGGTCTGACCCTTATCGGGGATGGATTCCCAATAGGCCAGCCGGTCAGCATATTCCTGAATGATCTCCAGGCTGCCATCATCCGACCCGCCATCAATCACAATGTATTCCAGGTTGGGATAATCCTGACTCAGGACAGAATCCATCGTCCGGCGCAAGAATTTAGCCTGGTTGAAAGAGGGCGTGATAATCGAAACGAGAGGAGCTTGGGTCATAAGTTGTCAACAGTCAGGTCAGTAAGAAATAATCTGGCGTACTACTCCGAGGGGGGAAGGACAAGATAGACTTGCACTGTCCCATCATCGGAAACGTAATCAAGCGTAAACCGCTCGGGGAATTCCTGCAAGGCAACAACTACATTGTCGGAAGCAAATGCCCGTTGGTTGTCCATAAAGATTGCGCGGACATCCCTTGCATCAACCAAATCCACCACGGCTTGCGGTGAGAGCGAGCCCGAGGGAATAACGAAATTCATTTTAGCTGCGATAGGCGCAATCGGCAAGGAAGCTAACACATTGGAATCATCCTGAACAGCGGACTGGAGGTGAATGACTCCCTGCTCCACTGCCGTCGTACATAAAAGTCGGGCCGGGAAGACGAAAGAGGGCGCCAGCGCCATTATCAATGCCACGATGAAAGCAAATATCACATAAGGCGATGAGAGATTTGGGAACCATTCCGATTCAACCAACAGCTTGATCAGCAGCGTTACAAACAATATCAGGCCCACGGTGAAAGCCGGTTTGAACTGAAAAACCGCTGTGATCAGGATCCATCCCAGGCTGGCAAACATAGCCAAGGCAGTTGCTTTCTTTGACCACTTATGGAACACCAGGGTCGTCAGGCCAATAGCGGCCAGGATGATAAAGACAAAGCTCATCTGGGCAACTATATGACGAGCCAGGAAGATCAAAGCAACGAAGGCATGCAAGGGCCAAATCAGTAATAGGGCCAGCAAGTCCCATTCTTTTTTCCTGATCAATACGCCAATCCCAATAACGCTGAAAATGGCAACTAACAGCCCCTGAATTTGACCAAAGAAATCAATGAAAAAAGAGGGGAACTTCAACAAATTAGCCAGGGCGCGCTCACCCAACACCAGCGGTTTGTGGAGTGCCACCCACAAAATGGAGCCCTGATGTTCCTCGGCGGTTCCCAATATGGGTTCGCCAGCCTTAAAAGCCTGCTCAAGTTTGCTGCCGGGGAGAAAGGCATGGTTCATTTCAAGGGAGTCGAGGGACTTATACCCCAAACCCAGGTTCACTTCACCGATGGTCAGCCAACTGAAAAATGCGTATAAAGCCAGCAGACCGAGAATCGATAACGCTACAACCAAGCCCAGTTTCCAGGTCTTCTGCCGTTTACGATTAAATACCAACAGAAAAGCCACCAGGGGCAACACAAGCAGGATCGTCTCAACCCGGCATAGCACGCCGAACCCAACCATCAGCGATGCGAAAACAGCGAATCGTAATTCGCCTTTTGCCTTGAATTTAAGAATATAAGTGACCGCCATCATGGAGAAGAACAAAAACAGTGCGTCACTCTGATTTTCTAAAATTGGGAACCATACGGTCAATGAAAATAAAAGCCCAATGGTCACCGGGAGAGCGACGACCTCTTTCATATTCCGGGAAAGCGAGACAAAGCCCAGCCAAAACAGGCCAAACAGGATGACATTTCCACCCCAGGCTTCCAACAGGAACCAGTTCGGATTATTCCCAATGATCAGATGCAAGGGCGCGTAAAGAAGGGAAACAAGCGGCCCCCAGGACAGGTCCCTCACCCCCCAAATCAACAATTGGCGGCCGGATTCAATGTATTTGGCACCATCGTTTGGGTTGATGTGATAGATGCCCTTGGTAATCTGTGACAGAATCAGAAATGTGTTCAGCAGAAACAGGGAAATTAATAGAATAAATAACCCATGTTTGTGCACAACTTTATCTAAAAACCAGGAACGAAACCGCTTTATCATTGTCATTGATCTCCAATTATTGATTAATATCTTTTCGTTCTACTGCCGCAGTCAATTAGTTCCTCACCGCGTGGAGGTCATAAAGGATATAACCATCCCCTTCAGCATAAATCGCCAACTGAGACAAAACCTCTTGAAGTTGGGGTTGGCTATTAAGATCGCTGAAATTTGTCACCAGGAATAGATCATAGGCCGATTTTACAGCGTCAAAATAAGTCTCAAAATCATTATAAGATACGCCGTTGACTGGCTTTGCCGTATACAGCTCACCAGCATACGGCCACGAGTCCAGCATCCGATAGCCATAATAGGCCAGATTGTAACCATAGTTATGGGTCAGCGCAATGACTTTCTGATCCTCGGGGACACCTTCGCCGACCAAAGCCCATCCAGCAGGCTCTCCGCGATAATCCCTCGCTGTCAGGTCCTTATACACATTCCAGGAGGCATAACCCATGGCAAATATGCCCACCAAAACCAGGCCCACTTTCAAAACAAGTGTCTTCTCGCCGGCAGCGCTCGCGATAAGCTCACCGACCTGACCGATGGCGATCGCCGTGATGGGAACCAGGACGATCGAATAATAATTATGGGTGTAGATATGGTAAGGAACGAACAGCCCAAGAAGGAGGTACCCCACCCACAACCCAAGCGATACCCATTTTCCTGTCCCGGAGTATAGCAACGTACTAGCGAGCGCAATCACCAGAATAGCAAACGGAATGATGTCTGTAATGATGCTTCCCCACCCAAGGAAATACTTTGAGGTGGGCACAACAGTGACCATGGTGTCCCAGAAATTTGTCAGGAATCCACCGGCATTCGGATTGATGAACAGATAATAAATCAAAGAGAAAATGACAGAGAGGCTCGCGATGACCCACACCTGGATATTCTTAAGGGCTTTTAGAAATCCCTTTGAGAATAACAACAGAAGATAAACCGGCAGCAGCAGGAAAACCGGATTAGGTTTGACAAGAATCGTCAAACCGGTCACCACGCCTGCCAGGATGGCATTTTTCCAGGTGGGCTCATCCAGCCAGCGGATGAAGCAGACCAGCGACCAGACCAACCCCGCCACCATCAGGGCTTCAGGTTGGAAGGAACGGCTGGCAATCACGCCAAAGGGTACGAAGAGATAAAACGCAAGGCTGACCAACGCCCCATCTCTCGAAGTCAGACGCTTGACCAGATAATAAACACCCAGGCCTCCAAGGCACCAAAAGAGTGAGGTCACAATTCGGGAAACCCAGAGGACTTCCTTTCCCATCGCCAGATAGATCAAAGCAACGATCCCCTCTGTGACGGGCGGCTCACGCCGGGTGACGTAATCATACAAAGTCGGATCCGTTGCAAAGGCAACATGTTCCGGGTCGGCGGATGGGTTCAATTGCAGGTAGATGCGCCGGGCAATGACAGCCTCCCGAAGCTGGCGCGTGGCGTGAAAATCCAAAGGAGGATCCGTCAGATCAATCATCCTCACCATGAATCCAGCAGCTAATAGCAAAACAACAGCAATCAGATAAAACAGCGATCTCTTTGAAAAATTACTTTTATTCATCGTCCTTCAATTCCCAATATACTGTACCAATCGGTTGTCCGATTGGCGTTGTGGTCTTTGCAGAAACTCCAGAATCGCATCACAACGCTCAAGCTGGTATGCCGCGACAAACTGGCTCCCCGGCATCATACCCAACGAATTCCATTCCGGTCAACCACCAGCTTTTGATCTTTGTGAGTGAGCTTCCTCCTGGTCCGGCGATACCCCAGAAACAATCTCGATAGGCCCAAAGCTCCACCCAGGGCCTGAACCCATTTATACCAGACTGCCAAAACCGCTTTAGGTTCAATTGACCAGGCTGCTTTGAAATGTTTGAGAGCGGCTTTTGGATCGCCGGAATCGATCAACCGCCGGACGGAGAAGATATGCAGACCAGCCCGAATCTTGCGGTCATGATTCTTGAGGACATCCTCAAATTGATCTTCAGCTTTCAGACTGTCCACGAAATTAAAGGCCTCATCCACAAACTGCGCGGATAGGGCAATCGTCTTGGCATCTTCATGCGTCCGTTCCACCGCCCAAAACTCATCCACATGTTGAATGGGATGGGCAGCAGCGATCCGTACCCACAATTCATGGTCCAAAATCAAATGGCTCTCCTGCCGGAGATACCCAGCCTGTTCAAGTGCTTCGCGCCGCATGAAAACGGCCGGCTGCAAGAGGACATGGAAAGCCAGCAGGTCATCCAGTGCGTACTGGCGGTAAGGGTGCCAATCCAGTAAGGCCCCCTCCCCATCCACCATCACGCCATTGCCATAAACCATTCCCAAGGCAGGGTTTTCGGTCATCACCCGCACGGCCTGGCTGACGACATCACAGGTGTAATAAAGGTCATCGGAATTGATCCAGGCCACAATCTCACCCGTAGCCCGCCTAAAGCCCTTATTGATCGCTTCCGCCTGACCATGGTCCTTCTCCGAAGTCCAATAGGCCAAACGGTCCGCATATTTCTGAATGATATCCTGGCTGCCATCGGTGGATGCGCCGTCAATCACAATGTATTCGATGGGCGCATAGTCCTGACAGAGCACGGACATCATGGTCTGCTCCAGATATTGCGCCTGGTTATAGGATGGTGTAATGATTGAAACAAGCGGATTTTGATCTGTCATATTCTATTCTGTGGGTTGCGGCATAAATTCCGATTGGAGATACAACATCAGGTGCTTTTCGCCATCTGATTCAAAGCGCCATTCATCAGCAAGTGAATAAGTGCCATCCTCAATAATCTCTGGAGGGAAGGCATCCAACACAATAATACCGCAAGGGCTAAAATTCGGCGATTCATGGTTTGCCGTGGCGTTATCCACTGCAAAGTGTTCAAGATGATAATCTGAAGCATCAGGTGTTAAAGTCGCCCAGATCAGATATTCCGGAACATCGTTTCCAAAAATCATCCCGTATTCCCTGCATCCTGAGATATCCATATCATGGGTTAACTCTAGGATTGCGCCTTCATATGCCGGGTGATTGGCAAATAACAAGCCCTTCCGGGACATTGTCCAGATGCTGTTCCGATTAGATTCAGACCAGGAAAAAGCCTTGGAGTAATTATTGATCAGCGGGTTAACCGACCAAGCAACCAGTACTGCACAAAGCAGCCACGCCATCCAACTGGGGAGGCGCTTTTCAAATACATAACCAACAACAGGGGCAAAGAAGACATAATAAGGTATAAAATAGCGTGATCCCCATACTTGCCATCGGAAGACAGCAGAGAAGAACATTATCCCTACCAAAGCAATCAGACTTGCGATCAGAGGTGAGATAACCTCCGACTTATCTTTCCTGCTGATGAGAACAATCAATAACCAAATAAATACAAGACCTGCAACGATAAACTGGAGAGGATTACTGGCAACCTCCTCTCGGGTGGGGACAACATAAAATTCAGTTGGCCCATGAGTAATCGTTGGATCGAATAGCTCCATCCCCATAAAATCATGTAAACGGACAAGGACATCCTGCACAAAACTGTTGACAAATCCAAAGCTGGTCAACTGCAGAGCAATATTTCTGCTTAGATTTGATACTAAAACCTTCAATCCAAAACGTCCATTCATCAGGTAATTGGCGGAGGCCGTGCCCAGAGGATTATTAAATGTCAGCATGTTTCGCGTCCAATAGCCAGCATTCAAACCTGATATAACCAGTAAACCCAGCAAGGCAAACAGGATCGTTCGTTTCAGGCCGGCCTTCCTGATCATCAGGACCAATAGCCAGACTAACAAAGGCAGGGCGAAAAAGGCAAAACTGCCCTTGGTCAAAAGGCCCAGACCAACAGTAATAGCCGCGCCAAACCAGTCCGAGAGTGTGAGGTCCTTCTTAACGGCCTTAACCACAAAATAGCTTAAAGCCGCAAAAAAATAGCCCAAAAAGACATCATTCTTTGCACTGGAAGTCTGCAAAACAATAATGGGCAAAGTCACATAAAATAAGGCTGCAATCCACTGTCCTCGGCCTTTCACGCCCAACTTTCCGGCAGTCGCTCCAATAGCAACCAACGTCAGGATTAGGCCATACCATTGGTGAAAAGCCGAAAGATAATCACTCCCAATTAATAGCGTCCAATTCAGGATGTTATACTCTGCAAAAGGCGGATGCCACAATTGGTATGTTATTGAGGTGGGAAAATATACCAGAGACTTATTCTGGACCCAATGCATCACCCGGGTCATATGGTAGGTCAGAACATCGTGAATATTTGGTGGAGACAGAATCCCGGTGATCAACACAATGAGGAGGATTGCCACAACACAAGCCAATGCCGCAATTTCAAAGGGCTTCCTGGGGAAATGAATATGACTTCTGGCTTTCATCCATCCCTTTGGAAGGGATTTCCGCTTGATTGTGACTACTACCAGTGCTGCAACTGCCACGGACCACAAAACGACTACACCCAAAGTAGTCAGACCTTTGATGAGACTGAGCAGTTCCGTTCCTAATGCAAAATAAACAAGCCAGTAGAGACTGGCTTTGATTAATGTCTCTTGCCATAGGAAATCAGACTCTTTATCCTCAGAATGTAAAGATAATAAGAGCATCCACAACAGGAAAAGCGCTACCAACGGAAGTAAAGCCAGAAGAAACATAAAGCTCCCCTAATTATCCCTGTAGATAAGATATATATCAGAAAAGGCTGTCAAAATCGACCTTTTCAAAAATCGTCAATTTACCGCCAACCGTGGCGTCAATGACCTTCCGGCCATCGGCTTCATAGGCTTCCCGCGCCATCCTGTAGGCCCGTTCAGAGCCTTCCAGATCAGGAAGCTGCCAGCGGAAACCCTTCCCGAAATATTTACCGGAAAAGTGGTTCGGGTCATCACCCTCGGAGGTCACGGTGGCATTCGCGGGGCCTTTGGTGACGAAATTATGGTCTACACCAATCAGGATCGCCTCAGAAAAGCCCATGAAATAGGCAAGCTGCAGGCAGACATAGGTCACAGTGAACCCTTCAAACATCCGGCCGGTAGCATCCCCATTGAAGTTCTCAGGTAAAGTGTAATCCGTATCCAGGAACAACATCTCCGGTCCAGCTTCAAAGTATTTTCGAGCCCGCCAGGTCACAAATTTAGGCAGCGTCAGCGCAGAAATATCTTCATAACACTGCTCCAACACCAGATCATTCACGGAGACCAGACAGGAGGTTTTGAAATCATACTCATCAAAGGCCAGATAAATACGGTTCATCCCAAAGGTGAACTCATCGGCCAACTTGCTCAGATCCGTGTTGCGCAGGCTGGGGCCATTCCCCACAATGAAGCATCGCTGCCCGGCATATTTATTCCTGTAGGTCTCCAGCCGGGCCTTATTCTTCATCCACACCGGCGAGACAATCCGCGCCAGCAGGTGCCTGTCACGGTTATACCAGGCCCAATAACGATCCGAGCCAAACCGCCAGAGGGATTCGGGCAGAACATTCTTCAGGGTTGATTTGGCTGACATGGGGTTTACTCTGTGCTCAATCGGGCGGTCGCGCCGCCATCGGCGATCAGGGCCTGCCCGGTGATGAAGGAGGATTGATTATTATCAGCCAGGAAGTAGATCACACTTCCAATCTCTTCCGGCAGCCCAACCCGGCCGTTGACGGTCTTGGCGGCCAGATTATCCAAACGTTGCTGCATATCGCCATGCCCAACATGTCCCCGATTCAACCCCGCCCGCAGCATGGGAGTATCCACTGCGCCGGGCAGGATAGCATACACTAGTATAATGGACGGTG
>Ga0272443_10002365_pt1 | contig 24283 bp, 19 predicted proteins | sample SSMAcet12_FD_193581 | JGI IMG/M metagenome (GOLD analysis project Ga0272443, IMG submission 193581) | Marine sediment archaeal communities from Little Sippewissett salt marsh, Falmouth, MA, United States - SSM-Acet-12 | ecosystem: Environmental > Aquatic > Marine > Wetlands > Sediment ...
GAGGAAGAAAGCTGTTCTGGAGTGGGAAACAGCACCGCACGCACGGTATTGTCATCCGAGAGAGGAACATCTCATTCCCCTGTTCGTCTGTGCAGGCCTGAACGACAGCACCGGTAAGCTCATATTCGACGACTACATCATGGGTAAACGGGCCCTCGCCATCTCCTGGTAGGAGACGTTCCTGTTCAGACCCGTCATTCCTAAAAAAACTTCTCCGGTTAATCAGAGAAGTTTTTTTCATATTCATATGACAAATTCCTTGATCGAGATATTCCCTATGAATTATGGTCCTTTGCAAAATCGACGATTCTCATCACCTTCGGTTCCGACCGGCTGCCGGGTTGATACGTGTTGTTCATATAGGTACGTACTATCTGCCGTGCAATGACAGGACCTGTCACCTGAGCTCCAAGTGCTATGACATTCGCGTTATTACTCAGCTGAGCACGCTCAGCCTGATAGGTATCGGTCGCCAGAGCACAATACACTCCCGGCACTTTGTTGGCAGCAATGCTTGCACCGATTCCTGTTCCACAGAGAACGACACCACGATCATAGGTTCCGCCTGCTACCGCTTTACCTACTTCAAACACAACATTCGCATAAATCGGATCATCAGAACCGAAATCTTTCACTTCAATACCCATCTTTTCCAGTTCATCAATAATCTCGAGTTTCAGATCGGTGGCATTGGGATCGCATCCAACGGCTACTTTCATGGTACAGACTCCTTTTTTCTTTCAGCCATAAGTTTTTACTTGTTCAAAAGGATACCAATTTACTGCCCATAGGGTCAAGAATTTGAGGTTCTAAACACCTGGTATCACACGTTTTTTGCACTCTATTTGATAGAGTAGCCTCCATCAACAATAAGGTTCTCTCCGGTTATGAGGTTTGCTGCATCACTTGCAAGGAACAGGGCAACAGCGGCAATCTCCTCCGGGACCCCGAAACGCCCGACCGGGATGAGTTTCTTCATATTCTCACCTACCTCACCAGCCCACGCCTTCTTACCCAGCTCGGTAAGTACGACGGTCGGAGAAATGGCATTGACTGTGATATTGAACTGACCCCACTCCAGTGCGAGGTTCTTTGTTACCGCAACGACTGCCGCTTTACTGGCACAGTAGGCAACATGATTATCAAGTGCAATAACGGAAGCCTGTGAAGCCATGTTGATGATCTTTCCGCTCTTTGCTTTGATCATCTCCTTTCCGACAGCCTGTGCAAGCATGAACACGGCCTTGAGATTTACCGCTATTGTTGTATCCCATGCCTGTTCGCTCAGATTTTCCGCATCATCGAGGAACACCACTCCGGCCGTATTGGACAGGATATCGATCCTACCGAACTTCCCGATAGAGGTGTCCACTACGTTCTGAATGTCTTCACCTCTGGTAAGATCAGCCTTAACAACCAGAGAATCTCTTCCGAAGCTCTCAACGACTTTTGCTGTCTCATGCGCATCCTGCATATCAACCAGAACGATATCGGCACCCTTTTCTGCAAAGAGCTCAGCTATCGCTCTCCCGATCCCCTGTGCGGCACCGGTCACCATCGCAACCTTTCCATGCAATGAAAAGTTCTTGTCAAATCCGGAATATTCCATAGATGCTCTCCCTTTTAATCTTTAGTATCAATTGTATGTTCCCCGGCTGATGAACAGCCTTGTCCAGAGAATCTGGACCAGAAAAAACGCAACGGCGTCGACAGATGATCTCTCACCTGTCGACACCTTAGATGATTACTTAGTGTCAGCGCTGAGTCAACTCACTTCTCTCGGCAAGAAGATCATCAACGTTTTCCATGGTAATTGGTACCCAGGGAACATTATATATGGCTTCGCTTCCACCATTGAAGTCGATACTGTCCCATACCTTAGCTTTGGGGACATAAGAGGGTCCGATGAGTTCTGCAAGAAGGACATCGAGAGCCCCCTGTGCCTGAGCGGTTGCATCCTGAAGGATACTGACCATCTTTTTGTCCTTTACTGCCAACATCGCATCAGTAACACCGTCAATACCCGCTATGCCGAAGTCCTTCACGTTCAGACCGGCCTGTTCGATAGCCTGGATTGCACCGAGTGCCATCTCGTCATTCTGACCGATCACACCATCAATCTTTCCTGGATGAGCGTTAAGCCAGTTTTCCATAAGGCTCAGGGCTTCCGCTCTTGACCAGTTAGCAGTTCTCATTTCCAGAACCTTCACAGAAGGGTTCTCTTCAAGGGCCTTCATGTTTCCAGCACGTCTTTCAATCTGAGCTGACTGGCCGATAGGTCCTTCGATAATCACGACATTACCGGAACCCCCGATCTGTTCGATAACAGAGATTGCTTCCATGTACCCGGATTTCTTGTCATCAGAACCAACGTACGAAAGCAGATCATCGCTGTTGACTCGGGTATTTGATCCCACAACGGGAATACCAGCGCTCTTTGCTGTCGCGACCGCAGCTGCACCAGCTTCGATATCAATGGGAACAAACAGTGCACCGTCATAACCCTGAGTTGACATTGTCTCAAACTGGGCCTGCTGTACAGAAGCATCGTATTTTCCATCAAAAACAGTGATCTTTACAAGACCGGAAACAACATCAGGATGTCTTTCCAGTGCTGTTGTCCATAGACGCATATATTCACCCTGAAGCCCATATACGGCAGCTCCGACATTGTAGGTCTTTTCGCCTTCGGCTTCCTGTGAACCTGCCGCGAACACCATCGTCATTGTGAACATAACGATCATACATACAGACAATACTCTCTTCATACTACTCCTCCTAGAGTTCTTTGTTTTTATATAGTGCTAGGCACTACTATTTATTTTTATTAATTGATCAGTCTTTCTTCCTCAGAGAATCAAGCAGAACAGCACCAATGATGATTGCTCCCTTGATAACCTGCTGGAAGTAGGACGACACACCGAGAAGGTCAAGCCCGTTGTTAATGACTCCTATCAGGAGGGCACCGATGATAGTACCCGAGAGGGCTCCCTGCCCACCGGAGAGACTTGTTCCTCCGATTACTACCGCCGCTATCGCATCAAGTTCGTAGGCAACGCCTGCCTGAGGAAGCCCGGCTGTAGTTCTTGCAGTCAATATAATACCGCCAAGTGCGCTCAACAGGCCGCTGATTACATATACGGTAAACACAATCATCCGCGTATTCACACCCGACACTTTTGCACTTTTCTCATTACCACCGACAGCGTATATATATCTCCCATATCGTGTTTTATAAAGAACAACCCATGCTATCAGGTAAACAAACGTAATGATGATCACAGGAAATGGAATACCGAAGAATTCTCCCTGACCGAAAATCAGAAATGACTTATCGATACGGGGAATGGGCATCCCATCAGTGTAGATAAAGGTAAGGCCTCTGGCTATACTCAGCATACCCAGTGTCACAACAAAGGCGGGCACCTTCCATTTTGCAACCAGTAACCCACTGACTGCGCCCAACGCTATACCTGCGAGTAGACCGATCCCAGCGGCAACCAGAGGATGATGAATGGTACTCCCCACTGCATCGCTGGCGAAACTTGCTGCAACTACTCCACCAAAGGCCAGAATAGAACCGACCGAAAGATCTATCCCACCTGTCAGGATAACAAATGTCATTCCGATCGAAAGAAGGCCGTTTATTGAAGTCTGTCTGAGAACGTTCATGATATTCTGAGGTCGCAGAAAATTCGGTTTTGCAATTGAAAGTACAATAACCAGAAGAATAAAAACAATGAATATTCCGTAATCATTGAATTTTGCGATCAATTTCTGTTTCAGATTCTTCTCATCCGGGCTTTTACCTATTTCAACACGTTTCATCTGTTTTACCATTCCCTCTACCTCTCATTTCCAGCTGACGCAAGCGACATGAGTTCATCCTGGTCCAGCTCCCCTCTCTTTCGTTCAGCAACAATCTGTCCATCCTTGAACACGACTATCTTATCACTCATCCCCATCACTTCCGGTATTTCTGAGGAAATCATAAGTACGCATTTGCCTTCAGATGCAAACTGTGACATGAAGGCATATATTTCCCTCTTTGCGCCGACATCAATCCCTCTTGTAGGCTCATCCAGAAGAAGAATGTTCGGATCCGACAGCAGCCACTTTCCTAGAACGACTTTCTGTTGATTGCCTCCGCTGAGACGGGAAACGAGTTGTTTCATGGATGGAGTTTTCACTCTCAGTTTATCAACCTGTTCCTTTACTGCAGCAAGTTCCTTCTTTTTCTGAATAAAAATCGACGTGGAAAGCTTCTTCAGATTCGGAAGCGAGATATTATCACTCACCGAAGACGTCAGCACAAGACCGCTCAGTTTCCTATCCTCAGTGACATAGGCTATCCTGCTCCTGATTGCATCGGATGGTCTGGTTATGCTTTTTTGTTCACCGAAGATTTCTATCTCACCCTCATCTGCGGGATTCACTCCGGAAATAGCATCAAAGAACTCACTCCTGCCTGACCCCATAAGACCGAAGATGCCAACAATCTCCCCTTTATGAGCACTCAGGTTGATGTTGTTGAAAAGATGTTTCTTCGAAAGAGATTTGACCTCAAGTGCTTTACCTGTGCCCGGTGTATTCGTTTTCACGTACTCTTCTTCAAGCTTTCGTCCAACCATAAGGCTCACCAGATCAGTCATAGGCAGTTCTGAAGTTGGTTTAGAGTCGATATATCGACCATCCCGAAAGACGGTAATAGTATCAGAGATCGTATAAATCTCCTTCATCCGGTGAGATACATATATAATTCCCTTTCCCTTCTTCTGAAGACCCCGGATGATGGAAAAGAGGTAATCAACATCCTTCTCTCCGATAGCACTGGTCGGTTCATCCATGATGATAACGTCAGTGTCATATGATACGGCTTTGGCGATTTCAACCAATTGTATCTGTGCGAGACTCAGATGTTTCATCTTCGTCGCAGGATTCAGAGTAAGACCTACTGTCTTGAGCACCTCTGATGTCTTGCGATGAAGCTGCACGGAGTCTATGAAAATTTTCCCTTTCAGGAACTCTCTTCCAAGAAAAAGATTCTCTGCTACGGTCATCTCCGGTACCGGATTAAGCTCCTGTTCAATGATGGCAATTCCTGCTCTGATCGCCTGTCCGGGAGAACTGAAGTTGACAGGTTCCCCTTTGAAAATGATATCGCCGCCATCACGCTGATAGATACCCATAAGTACATTCATCAATGTTGACTTGCCCGCCCCGTTTTCACCACACACGGCATGGACACTGCCCGCTTTCAGCGAAAATTGAACAGAATCAAGTGCCTTGACTCCAGGAAATATCTTTGTCAGGTCCCGTATAGACAGCAACTCTGTACTCATGCACTCCTCCCCTTCCTGCTTCTCTTAAGCAGATGATGTGCCAACCAGCCTTAAAAACCGCAACAGAATAGTGAAGACAGTTCTTAGTTAATATATAGAAATGATTTATATAATTTCTTAAACATCTCGTTGACAGCAGAAGGATGATGCCTCACACTATCACATGTAACAAAAAGAAACACACTAGATTGCAGTGTGTTTCGTGAGGTAACACTTTACCCACATCATCACACAAAGGAAGGACGTATGCAGAGGGTGGTGCTGATAGTAGATGACAACCTGAGAATATTTGAATCGCTGAAACCCAATTTTTCTCATATGGGGTACCGGGCGCTACATGCTGTGGATACGGAAAGTGCTATCGATGCCGTCACACACTTCGAGATCGATGTCGTTCTCATGGATATTATGCTTGGCGATAAAAGTGGTATAGATATCCTGAAGAAACTGAAGGAGATCCAGGAGACTCTGCCGATCATTATGATAACCGGATTTGCCTCAGTCGATACCGCCGTCGAATCCATGAAACTGGGCGCATATGATTATGTGACCAAGCCTCTTGAATTCGAACGACTATTCAAGATAGTTGAAAATGCATCAAGGATGAAACATCTGGAAGCTGAGAATATTCAGTTGAAAACGAAAGTGAAGGAACTGCAACCGAAGATCTTTACCGAGAATGACAGAATGAAACAGCTTCTTTCACATGCGAAGAAACTTGCTATATCTGATATACCTATTCTCATCATCGGGGAGAATGGGAGTGGAAAAGAGGTCATTGCCGACTATATCCATGACCAGAGCAGCCGGTCTGATACTCTGATGAACAAGATCAACTGTGCTGCCTTCCCTGAGAGTCTTCTCGATAATGAACTTTTTGGTCATGAAAAAGGAGCGTACACCGGAGCAGATCAGGTCTTTAAGGGAGTATTTGAACGTACGAACGGAGGAACACTTCTCCTGGATGAGATCGGAGATATGCCGCTGACCATCCAGGCTAAAATACTCAGAGTCCTGCAGAACAGTGAGATCAGAAGAATCGGTGGTTCCGTCACCGAAAAAGTGGATGTTCGATTCATAGCGGCAACAAACAGAAACCTGGAAGACCTCATCAGAGAAGGAACTTTTCGTGAAGATCTCTACTACCGGCTTAATGCGGCCATCATAGAAATCCCCCCACTTCGGGCAAGGAAAGAGGAGATCGAACCTCTTGCTCAGTTCTTTCTTGCTGACTTCTCCCAGATGATGGAAAAGAAGATTACTTCCATTGAACCCGAAGTTATCTCTCTCTTTCTTGATTACAGTTGGCCGGGAAATATCAGAGAGCTCAAGAATGCCATCAATTACAGCGTCTCAATCAGCTCAAGCCAGACAATCTCGCTTGAAGACGTTCCTCCCAAAATCATCGGGAAGATAACGGAACCTTCCCCTCAGGACAATTACAATATTCGTGAACGTATGGAGAGGATCCTTATCGAGAAATCTCTGTCGGAGAACAACCACAACAAAAAGAAAGTCGCAGAGTTACTGAACATGAGCAGAAAGACGCTCTATGCAAAGCTGGATAAGTATGGAATCAATGGATAACACCAGACCGATCATCAAACTTTCTCGTGTTTCAGTAAACTATAGCAGTGTTAAGGCTCTGAATGATATTTCTCTGGCCATCAGTGCCGGTGAGCGCCATGCAATAATCGGAGAACACGGAGCAGGAAAGTCAAGCCTCGGAATGGTCCTGAGCGGGATGATCTCTCCCACCGGTGGAAAGATTTCTCTTCAAAACGGCCCTTTCACATCCTATTCGATGAAGACAGCCCAGAGAGCAGGTATTCGGATGGTCTATCAGGAGAGTCTGCTCAATGAGTACTTCTCAGTTGCAGAGAATATCCTCTATAAATCCTCCGTCGGTACCCGCTTCGGTTTCTACAGTGCGCGTAGAATCAATGAACATGCCAGCCGATACCTCTCAGAACTTGGTTTTAAAATTGATGCCCGCACCGAAGTCATCAAGCTCACTCTCTCAGAGCGGACCGTAGTTGAAATCCTGAAGGTCCTCTACACCAATCCCCGTGTCCTGATTCTTGATGAATCTCTTGAGAAACTCTCTACCGAACATTATAAGATCATCTTACCCCTCCTGCAGAAGAAATGTGATCAGGGTATGGCTCTCATTGTGATTACTCACAGAATCGATGATGTGTTCCAGTTCGCCAACAAAATAACCGTCCTGAAAGAGGGATCTTTCCTCATAACAGAGACCCTGGACAACGTGAACAAGCTCAACCTGATTCGTATGGCGTATACACAGGTGGGGGTCGACAGCCAGAGTATCGAACTGGACACCGTATTCTATCAGATCCTCAAGTACAATGAGGCAATCCTTCAGTTCCTGCCTATGAACCTGATCGTCATTGATGGCCAGATGATCATAAAAATGGTGAATGAGCAGTGTATCAGTAACTTCAATCTTGCTGGAAAGGAATACCTCAACACACCTATTGCGAATCTTCTCAGAGAAAGCAGAATCGCTTTGGAACTCATTGAAGAAGCAGTTCGCAGTGAAGACACCCGTTCCTTCTATAATGTGGAAATACGTCTTCAGAATAGGACAACGATCAACAATATAAAGACCATTCCGGTATTTGATGGCCTCGCGGTTCTGGGAACAATACTAATCATAGAGGACATATCAGAGTACGATTCGATGCAGCGTCAGCTGATTCTTTCAGAGCGGCTTGCTGCCGTGGGTATGCTTGCGGCAGGAGTAGCACATGAGATCAACAATCCTCTTGAGATAATCTCGAACTATCTCAGCTATCTCAAGTACACTCAGTCAAACAGGGAAGTAATCGAAGCGGTTGATAAAGTACATAATGAAATCTCCCATATTTCCAAGATCATTTCAAACCTTCTTACATTCTCAGACCGAAAGTCGGTAACGGAAACCGCTATAGATATCAACAGGGTGATTGAGGATATTCTTCAACTTCTGAAGTACAATGCAAAATTCAAAGACATAGATATTCAATTTGAGAAAGAACAGGAGCAGCAGTACTTTATCGGAGATGAGGGGCAATTAAAACAGATCATGCTGAACCTTCTCAAGAACAGCTTCGAGGCTATGCCTGATGGTGGAATGATACACATTCATACTGGTGCTGAGACAGTGAATGGAGAGAACTACTCGATGATCATCTTTGAAGATGACGGACCGGGAATCGATGATGAGGATCTCAATTCCATTTTCCTCCCTTTCTTCAGTACTAAATCAGGTAAGAAGGATCAGTTGGGTCTCGGTCTGGGGCTGGCAATAACCTATAGGTTGATAGAGTCTTTGCAAGGGACTATCTCGGTTTCCAACAGAGACCCCTCCGGGTGCCTCTTCAGGATCGCTCTTCCCTTCACAGAAGGAGAATAAACAGGGAACTATATATTCTCCTGCCCTTCCAGACTATTCAGGATATCCTTGCCAAGCTCGGGGAACCGGATCTCGTGATCGAGAGCCGGAAGGATGATCTGCACCATGGATCCTTTCTTGTGAGGATTGTTCAGAAGCGTAAGGCTTCCCTCCTCTCCGAAGTAGAGGCGGAGCCGATCCCGTACATTCTGAATGCCGATGCTTGAGTGCATTGTCTTCTTCTTGACCTGTGGAACAGTACTCTGCTCTTCAGAGTCAAGGTCGAGGCCTTTGCCATTATCTTCGATCTCCAGGATAAGAAACTTCCCTTCTGTGCGGGATCTCACGGTTATCACCCCGATATAGTCAATGGCATCGAACCCGTGGAAAATAGCATTCTCCACCAATGGCTGCAGAATAAACTTGAGAATGAACTTGTTCTCGGTTCCTGATTCTATATCGTACACCAGCCGGAACTCATCACCGAACCGGAACTTCTGGATCTCCGTATAGTCCTCGATACACTTCAGCTCATCCTTCAACTCGACAAGCTTTGAATTCCTGGAAATATTATACTTCAGGAGATTGATCAGCGATGTCACCATATCGCTGATATTCTCGACGTTCTGGAAGACTGCGAGCCATTTGATGGAGTCAAGCGTGTTATACAGGAAGTGAGGGTTGATCTGAGACTGAAGAATCTGAAACTCAAGGTCCGACTTCTGTTTCTGCTCGTTCAGAGTCCTTTCCATGAGCGAGGAAAGCTGTTCGATCATATGATTGAAAGAGGTCGCAAGCTGACCGATCTCATCCCTCCCTTCACCTGCAGCCCTCACGTTCAAGTTCCCCTTTTCGACCTTCCGTATCGTATCGTGGAGATTTATGATCGGTGTGGTGATCGATAATGAGAGCACAAACGAGATAATGGCGGCTACCACGATAAAGACGATGAGAATACTCAGCCCGGTACGCGACATGTAGGTAACAGTCGTGTTGATCTGCTCCTTCGAGATGATCCGGATGATGATCCAGTCACTGTAGTTGATCGTACTCGAGAGAATGAAACTGTCGATACCGAAGATCTCCCCCTCAACCACCGCGCCTCCCTCGGCAAGCTCAGGATAGGTATCCAGGACGAAATCGAAGTCGGTGTTGAAGGGAAACGTGAAGATCGACTCACCCGATCCATCCACGATCAGGACCTTCTCGTCTTCATTGTCTGGTTGAATCGAGGAAAACGTGAAAATTTCACGCAAATAGGTGTAATTGAGGTCGAACACGAGAAGGCCTTCGGGCTCTGAACCTGAATACTGATAGATGGGGCGTGTATACGAAATGACATTCAGGTCGAAAAAAGGGATATAGTTGGCATCGCGTTGACGGCTATCAAATCCTTCGGATGCAGAAAGCTTATCTACTTCATCCTTGAATCTCGCCTCCACCTCTGCCCGGGTCGTATCCCAATAACTGGTAAAAAACTCCCCGTCGGTTCCGATCACATAGATATTGTCTATGTACTCATGAGATACGATCATATTCTGAAGCATGCGGTCTATCTCGTTCTTCCATTCATCCTCACTTTTTCCTGCTTCATATTCATCAGCCCTCAAACCGGAAATGATTGCCTGGTTTGTAGAAAGCAGCAGAGCTGTGTTATCTGCAATACTCAAGAGGAACTCAATACTCTGCTTGGCTTTATGCGAACTCTTCAGTGCATGGTTTCTCTCTGCGGGGATATAGTGCAGAAAGAAGAATTGGGCAACCAGAATGAACCCGACGAGCGTGATGATAAAGGAGAAGGAGGTGATATACAGGAATATTCTTTTCTGAAGGGGAGATTGCAAGCTGTGCCGCAAAGAGGCGATGAACTGTTCACTTTTCATGGTTCTTTGAAATTCTCATTCCGGTATTCTTTACAGGTAAGACCGCTCACTTCCTTGAATACCTTGCTGAAGTAATAGGGACTATCAAAACCCACATCCTCAGCTACTTCATAGATCTTCATATTTGAATTAGAAAGAAGGGTTTTCGCCTGATTGATCCGTGTTTCCGTCAGGAAGGTACTGAAATTCACTCCAAGCTCATGCTTGAACAGGAAAGAGAGGTAACTCCTGCTCACCTCTACGTGGTTCGCCACATTAAGAAGAGATATATTCTCGTAATAATTTTTCTTGATGTAATTAATCGCACGCTGAATGATATAGGAATACTTCCCCGAAGAATCCTCCTCAGGATCCTCTGGCTTGATATTCATCGCCTGCAGAAAAACATTGACAAGGTAGGTCCTCACCGCTTCATAGTCATACAGTGAATAGAAATTCTGGTACTCCAGGAGAGAAACTGTGAGCGTGTTCTCCTGTAATTCCTTCAAAGACCATTCAATGTAGTCCTTAACGATATCAAGAGATTGGGTGAATACTTCATACAGTCCGGTATAATCGAGAGACCGCTTTGCGGTTTCAAGGATAGAGTCAATATACTCGACCACCTGTGCGTGCTCTCTGGACTGCATCAGATGAAGAACAGCCTTGGCATTCATTTTCAATTCCCGCCGGGGAGCTTCCATCTCTTTGCGGAACTGTACGAAATGATGCTCTGCAAAGAATGCGGCATCAACAGCCCTGTTGCTCTCATAGAGAAGTCGACCGACCTCCTCAAGCATCTCGCCGATACAGCTTGCACCAACCAGGATATAGAAGTTAAGGTACTTCTTAATCGTACCGGCAAGAGTTTGAAAATGCTGCAGAATCTTCTTGTTGAGGTCCTTTCCTCCGGACTGGTCGTCAAAATTCACGAGGAAGTGGATGCTGTCCCCTTTGATGTGGTAGTGAGCTGTGTAGGAAATGGCAAACATGCTTTGCGAGATGATCTTCTCAAGAGCCTGCCTCTTCGCTTCATCAAGGAGGAGCTGATCACTCATGTTCGTGTTGATTCTAAACGTAAATACCTGAAAGACCTGTTTGTCGAAGAAGGAAGAGTAGGTTGCGAGACGGACAGCCCTCAGCTCGTCGGAAAGGTCAAAAGAAAGGAAAAGCTCTTCAAGTGAGAGCCCGGAGGGAGCAGCCCTGGCAGGTTCATCATATTCGTGCTCCGATACAGCACCTGCCCTGAAAATCCTTTTACTTGCTTTTTTCAGAACCTCGAGAAGTCTCTCCGAGTTCAAATTGGATTTGAGAATGTAATCTACGACCCCAAGACCTACAGCCTCCTTTGCATAGCTGAAGTCCTCGAGATGGGTGAGGATAATTGACTGTAGATGTGGATTCAATTCCTTCAGTTCACGAATCAGTTCTATTCCATTGAGGCCTGGCATAGAAATGTCTGTGAGCACTATCTGCGGGGAATACTGCCTGAAAAGTTCAACAGCCTCCTTTGCATTCTTTGCCTCTCCCACGAGTTGGAACCCGTTGACATCCCAGTCAATAGTAGACTTCAATCCCATTCGAACCAGGAACTCATCATCCACGATGAGCACTTTCTGCAATCAGCTCCTCCTTTGCCTATGTATTATGATACCAAGACTTAGACCTGCGCACAACACATATCTGGAAATACTACTCCCTTGCTGACAGCTGGTGTTTGCAAGGGAGTAGTCGGGTCGGAAGCCTACTCGCTCAGCAGTGAGGTGATTGATGCAGCCATCGAGTCAATGATGAGGTTACACGATACCGCTCCTGCATCAAGGACTCCCCTCGAACGCTCTCCCAGCCGTGCCGACCGTCCGATCTTGGCAACCAGGTCTTTCGTCGACCTCATTCCCTCTTCCGCTGCACTGCACATCTCTTTCAGACAATCAGCAAAACTCCTGCCAGCTTCCACCGAATTTCTCAGTGTCTCGACAGCGGGAATCAGCGTATCGAGCATCGTCTTGTCTCCCTTCTTCGCATTCCCGATACTCAAAATCGCTTCGAGAGCAGAAGACCACATGGCCAGGTAGGTTTCCTTATCTATTTCCTCGTGATCACTGCTGCCATCAGCAAGTTCCAGGAACATACTTCCGTAGATAGGCCCCATCGAGCCGCCGATCTCGGAAACAAGAACATCCCCAAGTGTTTCGATTGCTTCAGAGAAACTTACGTCCTTCCCCTCAAGCCGGGTACCGGTCATCGTGAACCCTTTGTTCATGTTGATCCCATGGTCTCCGTCTCCGATCTTACCATCGACTTCGGTGAGCCTCTCAACACTTCCTTTGATGGTCGAAACCAGATTCTCGACTATGACCTTCCCTCTCTGATTCGTAAATGTCTCTTTCATATCTTATCTCCCGAGCTGTGTCAGTCCCATAGAGTCGGTCTCGACATCCAGAAGCTGCTTCAACTCCTCATCAAGTTTCATAACCGTCAGGGAAGCTCCCATCATCTCCAGTGAGGTGAAGTAGTTTCCCACGTATGCCCTGTAGACTCCTATTCCCTTCTCCGACAGGATCTCTTCAACTTTGTTGTATAGGATGTACTGTTCCATCACAGGAGTCGCACCAAGGCCGGAAAGGAGAACTGCAACTTCGTCACCTGATGCAAACGGCAGGTCGGGAAGGATGACATCAAGCATCTGCTGTGCCATCTCATCTGCACTCTTGAGCGCTTCAACTCTGATTCCGGGTTCTCCATGGTGGCCGATACCCACTTCCATGGTGCCCTCTTCGATTGTGAAATTCGCATGTCCGACAGCCGGGATGATACAGGGTGTAAGACCGATCCCGATACTCCGGGTATTATCTATTGCCTTCTGTGCTGCCGCTATGACCTCATCGAGGGTAGCTCCCAGGGAGGCTTTTGCTCCACCTGCTTTCCACATGAAAATCTCACCTGCCACCCCGCGTCTCTTCTCGGGTTCATGTGCAGGGGCAGAAGCAGCATCATCATTGGCAACTACCGTCTTTACGTCAATCCCATCCTTCTTTGCCATCCGGATTGCCATCTTCACATTCATGTTGTCACCGGCATAGTTTCCGTACAGACAGGCAACTCCGTTACCGCTGTCAGCTGCCTTCATCGCTTCATAGAAGGCTTTAGCCGTCGGTGATGCGAAGATTTCTCCAACTGCGACTGCATCCACCATGTTCTTGCCAACGTACCCGACGAATGCAGGCTTGTGTCCGGAGCCACCACCGGTAACTATACCGACCTTTCCTTCCTTCGGTGTCAGTACCGACTTGATGACACGTTCATGACCGGTAGGGGCCACGATATCCTTGTGAGCTTTCACAAAGCCTTTCAGCATGTCCTCTACCACCAGATTCGGATCGTTGATGATTCTCTGCATATTCTTCTCCTTCCTGTGTGTTTTCTACCGTTACCGTGCACACGCAGATGCGCGAGTGCGCGTCACTGTACCGTATCTTGATTGTTTTTCCGTAAAAACTATCATAACTTCTCTCTATACAACCATAAACCGTAAACACCGGTTATGCGAACGCTTTCTTACCGCCCGACCAGGTATAAATCAGGGAAAGCTCTTCGGGTGTGTACAATCATACTAGGTGTTCGAAGCAGATTGCATGCCAAAACCCTCAGGCTATCACAAGAACTGATTCAGGGGCTCTTACTCACGGCATAGATTGAAATTACAAAAATTCCCTGGGCCCCTGACTGTTATGCCGTTGTGAATAAAAATCCTTAGTGTGTAACGAAAAGAAACACTCAAAGTTTGATGGTGTTTCTTCAGGTAACACACTTCCATATACATGCTCGTTCATCGACAACAGATTATTCTCCCATTCTCTACCATCTGCCAGTACAGGTTGTTGAACCAGGCCTGCTCCTGAAGAAAAATCAACAGGTCATGAGGTGTTCAGGTTCCCTACTCCCTCTTACGTATTTCTTTTCATCAATGAGAATCACCACAGACCATCAAGAGCCTGAGAGAGTTCCTTGTACCTTCGGAACTTCTTCTGATACACAGCCTTCAGTGACGGGTCGGGGGACAGTCTTTTCTTAACCGTGACGATCTTCTTCGCGGCATCACTGAGAGAACCGTACTGACCGACAGCGACTCCTGCCGCCATGGCAACCCCCTGCGCTCCGAGCTCCTCGGTCTCAATAATCTCAACCGGCAGACCGATGATATCAGCAAACATCTGGGCCCAGAACTCGGCCTTCGCCACTCCTCCTGCAAGACGGATCGAGGTGAACCCCGGGTTATGTGCCAACAGCTTCTCGATATGTACCAGGTGGCAGTAGATAATCCCTTCGTATACCGAACGGATAATCTGTGCTTTGGTATGATGGCTGTCCATACCCAGAAAGCAGGCTTTGGCATCAGGGTTGTAGTTCGACCCGTAGATGTGTGGAAGAAACACAATCTCACTCTCATCAGGGGCGACCCGGGATGCGAGAGCATCACAGACAGCATAGGGGTTCACTCCTTCCTCCGGTGTATCGAGAAAGGTCGAGATGAACCATTCCAGGTTCCCTGCCGAAGTGGGACTGCTCTCTTCGATCAGATAATAGTCTTCCATGCAGTACAGTGAGTTCATCCCGATACTCCTGTCCAGAACAGGCTTACGTGCGATGTATTCATTGATACCCCAGGTCCCGGCTATCACACACAGGTGTGTATCGTCGGTTATATCCATTGCGATGGCACATGCATCGATATCGAACATTCCTCCTGCTACCGGAGTCCCTTCCGGGATCCCGGTAAGGAGTGAAGATTCCCGAGTGATCCGTCCACAGATCTCTGCAGATCCACGTATCGGCGGCAGTGCATCCCTGATCTCCTTCAGCGAGAACTGTTCAAGTATCTCATCATCATACTGCCTCGTTGTCAGGTTCACGAGGTTCGATCCCGAGATATCGGTGATCTCGGCATACGCTTCCCCCGTAAGGCGGAAACGGATATAGTCTTTCACACTGAACACCCATTCGGTATTCTCCAGCACCTCCGGCTCGTGTTCCTTGATCCAGGAGAGCAGAGTGACCTGCTGACAGGCCATGATACTCTGTTGTGTAAGCGGGAAGACACTGTCACCGACCCCATCACTCATCCAGCGGGCAACTATCTGTCCCCCGCGGGTATCGGTCGATACGATTCCGTTCCGTGCAGGCCGGTTGTCCTTTCCCCAGAGGTAGAGACCTTTTCCGTGACCGGCACAAGCAATACCTCGAATCTGTCCAGGGTCGATTCCTGACACCTTGAGCGCTTCTCTGATGACCCGATGATTAACGTTCCACAGTTCATTCATGTCCCGTTCGGTGTGGCCGCTGTGAGGAGTCAGCATCACAAGTTTCTCAGCTGCCTTACCTATCGATTTTCCCTGATCGTCAAAGACCACTGCCTTGCACAGGGTCCCTCCGTTATCGATGCCTATAAAATACCCACTCATAGCCCTTTGCTCCTGAAGAACCCTCGTGCATCTGCAAGATCGTTTTCCCATGTGGGGGAACCCACATGCCAGAATTCAGCAACGTACATATGTATTCCCAGTTCCTCTGCCTTCCTGAGAGTACGAGGAAAATCTACATGCCCCTCACCGAAGGGAACCTCCCGGAATACACCGGGCCTGCTCTCCTTCAGATGCATCGCTGCGATATGCCCTCGTCCTGTTTCAAGATCTGCGACAACATCATGTTCATACAGGAGTGCAGCATTGGTGATGTTTCCCAGATCGGGGTAGACCTGAAGGTAGGGGGAGTCCACAGAGCTGACCACGTCCACAGCCTTCTTAACAGTATTCATGAACTCGGTCTCCATCGTCTCAAAGGCAAGGATAACACCGTGAGATGCAGCAAAACGGACTACTTCCATCATCGATTCAAGAAACCGCGCTCCGGTTCTCGTATTCGACTCCCGGTAGTATTCATCATAGCCGGCCACCTGAATGATCCGGATTCCAAGATCACGGGCAAACACAATCGCCTTTCTGAGGATTTCGACACCCGTCTGACGGATCTCATCATCCTCGCTTCCGACCGGAAACCGTCTGTTCCCACTCAGACACATGGTAAGAATGGGAATTTCCGCTTCCCACATGGCATCTACAAGGAGTTTCCGCTCATGAGCCGTCCAATCGAGACGGAGAAGTTTCGCATCAGTCTCATCGATACTGATCTCAATGAAGTCAAAGCCTGCCTGTTTTGCAGCTGTAAGTTTCTCGAGAAATGTAAGCCTGGCAGGCATCGATTTTTCATATACTCCTAAAAGGTTTCGGCTCATGAGGCAATCCACTGATTTACGGGATGAGAACGACTTTCAGTGATCCATCACCCTTCCCTGCAAGCTCAAATGCTTCCTTGAACTTCTCAAGAGGATACGTGTGAGTCACTACTCCTTCGGTCGGCAGTTTTCCGTTCCCGATCCATTCGATGACCGGTTCATAACAGAAGGGACTGAGATGTGCTCCATAGAGGTCGAGCTCCTTGGTATCACTTATGATGGACCAGTCAACCGTAGTGAGTTGCCCGAAAACACTGAACTCGACGAACGTTCCCATCTTTCTGATAGCCTCAAGGCCCTGCTGCACACTTGAAGGATGTCCTGTAGCTTCGATGTAGACGTCACAGCCGTACCCGTCAGTCAGATCGTGGATCTTCCTGACCACATCTTCCTTCGAAGGATTCATGACTATGTCAGCACCGAACTGCTTCGCGAGCTCGAGTCTGTCGTCCTTCATATCAAGAACGATCAGGCTCTTGGGGTTCTTCAGGGCAATGGCACCGACCATACCGAGGCCAAGAGTCCCTGCACCGGAGAGCACGACAACATCCTCGTTTCCGATCCTTCCCCGGTCAACAGCATGTTTGGAACAGGCATAGGGTTCGATCAGGATCGCACTCTTCATAGGAATTTCCTTAGGTACATGGTAGACAAGGGCTTCCTTGGGAAACTTCATGTACTCAGCCATTCCGCCGTTCACATTGTACTGGAATCCGTACACGTCGTGTTTCTCACACATCCAATGGCGACCTGTCTTACAGAATTTACATTCTCCACAGGGTACGATCTGTTCTGAAATGACACGGTCGCCGACCTTGAAATCTCCCTTCACATTTGCACCCATTTCAACGATTTCGCCGAGGAACTCGTGACCGGGAATGACAGGAGCCTTGATATATGGAGGTGTTCCGTCCCCGCCCCAGAACCGGGAGGCACCGTGTTCTGCTTTCAGGTCTCCCGCACAGATACCGCACGCTTCGACCTTGACGACGATCTCGCCGTCACCGGCGTGTGGGACATCCACATCTTCGAGTCTGTAATCTCCAGGGGCATGTGCCACAATCGCTTTCATAGTCTTTGGTAAATCAGCCATCTCTTTCTCCTTATTTATTGTTTTTCTGTTTGTATTTTATCGCCGGTATTGATGTCGAAGAGGTGAGTCTTCTCAGAGAGCACCTCCAACTTGATTCTATCGCCGGGTTTATACATGATTTTTTCAGTGGTGATAAGGGTGAGAAATTCCTCACCCACTCTGAAGTGGAGTCGACGCTCTTCTCCCAGACCTTCGAACACTGAAATCTCAACATCTGATCCCTTGGAATCCTCGCTTCCGATGAACACATCGTTCGGACGTACGCCGAGTCGGACCTTCATGCCGTCAGCGATGACATCGTAGTACCGTTTAGGAACCGGGATCGAAATCGATTCCCCCGCGAAGATGAAGAAAAACTCACTTCCCTTCTTGCGGATATCGACGGTGAGAAGGTTCATGGGAGGTTCCCCGATGAATCCTGCGACGAACTCGTTTGCCGGATCATCATAGATCTCAAGCGGAGTGCCGAACTGCTGAAGCACACCATCTTTCATGATGGCGATCCTGTCTGCAAGGCTCATCGCCTCAAGCTGATCGTGAGTCACGATGATCGTTGTCGCCTTGATATCCTTATGGAGACGTTTGATCTCCTCTCTCATCACCTGGCGCATCTTTCCATCGAGGTGTGACAGCGGTTCATCAAGAAGAAGGATCTTCGGTTCACGGACAATGGCACGGGCTATATTGACGCGCTGCTTCTGCCCGCCGCTCAGCCCGACCGGCTTTGCCTTCAGGAGTGAGTCGACCTTGAGAAGTGGAGCGATCGTATTGACTCGCCGCATGATCTCTTCCTCACTGATTCCCTTCGCCCTCAGGTTGAACGCGATATTGTCATGGACATTCAGAGGAGGGTACAGTGCATAGTCTTCGAAAGCCAGCCCGATTTCCCGCTCACTGGGTTCCAGGTCGTTGATCTTCACATCATCGATGAATATCTCACCGGCAGTGATGTCTTCAAGACCGGCAACCATACGGAGTGTCGTGGTCTTCCCGCAACCTGAGGGGCCGAGGATACCCACGAACTCTCCCTCTCTGCAGCGCAGGGAAAGGTCATTCACCGCAAAGGGAAGCATCTCCTTGTTCTTCTTCTTATTCTTGTTATCATACCGTTTGAATACATTCTTCAGGATAAGTTCGGGCATCACTTACCTCCCTTTACAAGGTTTGTTTGATTGTGTCTGACCAGAAACTCGGTAGTCTCTCCATCGAAGAAGATCGTATCGGTCAGATCGACCTTCACATACATCGTGGAATCCATCTCTTTCTGGAAATCATTGGGTACGATCAGTCGAATATGATGTTCCTCTATATCTACCGTGAGAATCGAACGGTTCCCGATCGGTTCAAGGACGAACACCTTACCCTCCATGAATTCAGGATCAGTCTGTGTCTCCGAATAGGAAAGATCGTTTCCCCGGACACCGAGATCGACCGTATCGATCTTGTTGTGCCTGAAGAATTCGGCTACATCCTCCGGCAGCTCTACCAGGGTTTCCTGCTTCATGATTCTCATTTTTACCACATCCTTATCACGGATGATCTGAGCAGGAATGATATTGATCTCAGGCTCTCCCATCAGTTTTGCAACAAACTCATTGCAGGGTGTATAGAAGAGTTCACTTCCGGTACCTAGCTGCACGATCTGTCCCTCATTGATGATGGCGATTCTGTCTCCCAGACTGAGAGCTTCCATATAGTCATGCGTCACGTATATCGTGGTGGTGTTGAAGGAAGACTGCATCTCCTTCAGTTCCGCTCTCATGAAGTGACGGAGCTTCGCATCAAGGTGGGCAAGCGGTTCGTCCATGAGGAAGACGTTCGGTTTTCTCACGAGACACCTGCCGAGAGCGACCCGCTGGCGCTGACCGTTACTGAGCTGAGAGGGTAACCGTTCGTACAGGGTGTCGATTTTCATCTTGGTCGTCACATCCTTGATCGCCCTCTCTATATACTCCTCGCTCTCCTTATAGAGCTTGCTACGCATCGGGGATGCGATGTTGTCGTACACCGACAGGTGAGGATACAGTGCATAGTTCTCGAACACCATGGATACATTACGGTTCGCAGGATTGACGATGTTCACGATCTCATCATTGATCTTGATCAGCCCGTCATCGGGGATTTCAAGTCCTGCGATCATCTTCAGCATGGTCGTCTTTCCCGCACCGGCGGGTCCGAACAGGACAAGGAATTCCTTGTCGTGCACGGAAAGGGTCACATTATTGAGAGCAGTGACATCCTTGTACGTCTTCGTAAGGTTCTCTAATTGTATATCTGCCACGGGGATCTCCTTTATTAACCTTTCACCGCACCGAAACTCAGACCACGGACCAGATGCTTCTGGATGATCAGAGCAAGGATAACTTCAGGCAGCGCGGCAACAGTTGCGGCAACAGCCATCTGTCCGTAGTGGACGGTGTCGGATGCGATATATTTCAGTGAAGCGACGGTTACGGTCTCCACATTGAAACTTGTGAGCAGCAGGGGGAACGTAAAACTGTTCCATGCGAAGATAAAGGCAAGCAGGGCGGAAGAGACCAGTCCCGGTTTGATGAGAGGGAGGAGGATCTTCAGGAAGATTTCCCACCATCTGTAGCCGTCAAGTTTCGCCGCCTGTTCTATCTCGACAGACACATCTTCGAAATAGCCTCTCACAACCCAGATAAGAAGGGGCATCGTGATGAGCTGATACACCCAGATAAGACCGAAATAGGAGTCGTAGACCCCGATTTTCTGATAGATCATGAATAGAGGGAGAATAACCAGTATCTCAGGAGCGAACTTGAAAGAAAGGATCGTGAAGGCCAGGTCTTCTTTCTTCTTGAAATCAAAACGTGCGAGGGCGTAGGCGGCTGGTACCCCTACCACCACAGATACGAGAACCGCCCCCGCACTCACTATAATATTATCGAGGAAGGCTTTAAAATAGTCCGTCTTGAACAGAACCGCTTCGTAATTCTCAAACGTAGGGTTAAACCAGAAGGTTGTGTTGAACATCTGAGAGTCACTCTTAAACGTGATCAGCACCATCCAGAAGATCGGAAACAGGGCGAACAATGTCCACAGAACAAGAAGGAGATTTCTCCCGACTTTTCCTGCCACATGCAGTCTATGTGCATTCATATCATTTCTCCTTAGCTGTCAGTTCCGGCAGCCTGCTTCTGGGTGAGAAGGTATTTGCCGACGAGTTTCTGACTGATTACGTAGATGATCAGCCACAGCACCAGTACGTAGGTGAGGGACTGTCCGAACTTCATGAACTGGAAGCCTGTTGTATAGCCGCGGATGGAAAGGTTCATCAGGGTGTTTCCGGGGCCGCCCTTGGTGAGTGCGAAGATAATCGCGAACTCCTGAAGAGCCGCCATGAGACGGAATATCAGAGCGATGTAGAGGAAGGGTTTCAGCATCGGAAGTGTCAGTGTCTTGAAGGTGAACCAGGCTGAGCCGCCGTCGACCTTCGCAGCTTCGAACGGGCTCTTGGGCAGTGACTGAATCCCTGCCGAGACAAGCACGATGACAAAGGGTGCATATACCCAGGTGTCTATCAGTGCGGCGGTGAAGAGCGCAGTCTTTGAGGAAGCCGCCCAGGGGAAACCGTAGACACCGAACAGGTTGAGGAACTTCTCGAGGATACCTACAGAGGTGTTTGTCATGAGCTGCCAGATCAGCGTCGCGATGACCGGAGCAATCATGAGCGGAAATACGAGCACGACCTTCAGAATCCGCGTGAACCAGTTCTCTCTACTCAGTAACAGTGCGATACCCAGACCGATAAGCATCTGAGGAATCGTAGTAGCCGCTGCGTAGGAGAGTGAGACACCCAGAGAATACCAGAAATCAATATCGGTAAACATGTTCACCCAGTTGTCGAAACCGATGAACTTCCAGGTGGGCATTTTGAACGAGTAGTTGGTAAATGTGTAGAAGATGGCGGTCCCGAATGGGTACAGTATGCCGATAGTGATGAGTAGTGCAGGTGCCATGATGAAATATGGCCGAGCTTTCACGCTCCAGTGCACCTGGGTAAGTGAAGTGAGATAATCATCTCCTCCCTTTCGCTTACCCTGAACAGATTGCTTTTTATCCAAAACAGGACTCCTTTAAGATGAATTATGAGTACATCCGTCCCGAAAGAGACGTTACTCGTTTCAAGGTCTCGTTTTCCTGCAAAGGATTCTCTCCGCCGAACGTCAATACCTACCAAGAAGCATCGCTGTAGCGATCTTCTCCATCGACGGTGAATATCAATCTCTTTGTGGAAACCAAACAGTAATAATCCGGGGAAATGCCGGTTCCAGCATCCCCCGGTTGCATGTGAATCAGGAACTTCTACAGTTCGATGTCTGATACGATCTTGTCCATTTTCTTTTTCAGAGCATTGAGCCCTTCTTCAACGGAGCTGTACTTGCCTGCTACGATATCCTGCAGTGCTGCTGCCCATTCAGTGGTAGTCTCAAAGAAGTGAGGCTGCGGTGTGAACTGGATGTAGGTACCGTCAACAGAATCCATGAAAGCCTGAGCATAGCCGGTTGATTTCTCAAGGACCTTATTGAATTCGGGACTTTCGAAGACAGACCTGCGTGCAGGGTCAACAGTATCGCCGACCGTGGAAGCCCACTGGTTGAATTCCTGACCGGTGAAGTACTGGAGGAAGAGCCATGAGGCTGTCTTATTCTTGGAAGCATTGTTGATCGCCATTGCCCAGGTCCAGAGATTGGCCTTGACTTCTGAGGCTCCTGCCGGCAGAGGTGCATGCACCCATGCGATATTTCCGGCTTCCTGAGAAGCGCCTTCCACATTCTGGAAGTAACCGTTACAGTCGGCATCGAGAAGCATTGCTGCCTTTCCTGCACCGAGGTCAGCTCCGGCCTGATACCAGGTGTAGCTTGCCCATGTAGGTGATCCGCCGTTCTTGATCATCTCGACCCAGTCTTCAGTCATCTTGATGGCTTCGGGAGAGTTGACCTTCGACACGAGCTTGTTACCTTCGATTTCGAAGTCAACAGCACCGTAGTTGGAATAGGTTGTCATGTAACCGGCATGGATGGTACCCCAGTTTCTTGAACCGCGGATAGCAAGGCCGTAGGTACCGGGACCATCGAACTCGTCAAGTTCAGCTGCGAGAGCAATCAGTTCATCCATGGTTTTGGGAGGTTCAAGACCTCTCTCATCAAAGATCCTCTTGTTATATGCGAGAGTGTTGGTCTCGAAACCGAGAGGAAGCGCCCACAGGTTACCTGTTCCGACTTTGTGTCCGGGAGTGAGATCCCAGCGGAGGGAAGAGATCACTTTGGGGAAGAAGTCATCAAAATCATAATCAGGTGAAACCAGGTTAGGATCATTGATGAATTCATCAAGAGGCTGGATGTATCCGGGAACAGCATAATCCCAGATCTGATACGCACCACTCATGAACAGGTCAACATCGCCGGAACGGCTGTTCAGAGAGGTTGTGACCTTGTCAAAGTAGTTCTCTTCTGGGGTGATTGAATATGTGACCTTGATTCCGGTCTCTTTCTCAAATTCAGGGATCTTCTTGATGATAGATTCTGCATACGGGTGCTGATTGAACAGAACACGTATTTCTGAACCTTCTGCCATGTCCCAGCTGAACCCGGTCTTGGCCGCTTCACTCTTGAGCGCTTCAACAGAATCCTGTGAACCTGCGTCCGATTGCCCTGCGGCAAATACGGTAGCAAACGAACCGACGATGAGCACTGCTAACAATGCTACAACAATCTTGTTTTTCATACAAACTCCTTTTCGTAAATATACCTTAGAATAGAGTCCCCTGGATTGCGAGCGAAATGAAAGATATTTTTACTTCATATAATTTCTTTTTATATTTATGATTAGTCTTCTCTCTGGTTTTCTGTAAAATACCGATATTCAGGACTGTTCTGCCTTTGATCTCTGAATGAGCGTATGAAAATAGTAACAATCGTCAGGTTTCCTGTAAAAATGTATGGTTTTCTAGACTCATTCCAGTGAGAGAAGTACAGGTCGGCACGATCCTGCCAGGTCGGTCTTTCTCCCGCCCCGTTCATATTCCATAGAACCACAAATACACACGGTCACGGGGTTTCCTGCCGGCAGAGCCTTCTTTGTTTCACCATCCCTGCTTTCCTTTCAGTTTTTCCTTGCGTCATTGAAAAAGATGAGCTACCATTCTGGTGTATGCACGCGCGTGCATAGATGACAAGAAAGCAGGAGGATGATCATGATAGAAGGATCGGCAGCCGACAGAAACCAGAAGAGACTTACCTACGGTATGGTAGGTGGGGGTCCGGGAGCCTT
>Ga0272443_10002366_pt1 | contig 24281 bp, 21 predicted proteins | sample SSMAcet12_FD_193581 | JGI IMG/M metagenome (GOLD analysis project Ga0272443, IMG submission 193581) | Marine sediment archaeal communities from Little Sippewissett salt marsh, Falmouth, MA, United States - SSM-Acet-12 | ecosystem: Environmental > Aquatic > Marine > Wetlands > Sediment ...
AGACCAGCGCAGACCTGACATTAATTTTTCCCAGCAGCATTAACAGCAGTGCCGTTTTTAGATGCTGTGCTACCGGGTAGAGTGTATGACTGACAGTATCGGCAGGTGCGGTGAGTCCCACCTGGACAGTGGCCGGATCTTTTAGGATTTCCCCGGCTAAACGCCTGATTTCAGTGGGCATAGTAGCCGAGAAAAGCAGCGTCTGGCGATCCATTGGAATATGTCTTAAAATTCGCCTGATATCAGGAAGAAACCCCATGTCAAACATCTGGTCGGCTTCATCTATAACCAGCATTTCCAGTCGGGAAAGATCAATGCTATGACGTCCGATATGGTCTAAAAGCCGGCCAGGACAGGCAACAACAATATCGGCATGCATCAGTTCCTTAATCTGTGGATTAATTCCAACGCCACCGTAAACGGTAACGCTTCTTAGGCGCGTCTTACAACCCAAGGTTTTGATGTCATGATTAATTTGTTCGGCCAATTCACGGGTGGGGACGATTATCAAGGCGCTAAGGCATCCGGGTTTACTCTCTACCAGTCGATTGAGTATCGGAAGAACAAATGCCGCTGTTTTACCGGTACCAGTTTGGGCCATAGCCATTACGTCACAACCTTTAATTATTTGTGGAATTGACTTAGCCTGAATTGGGGTAGGCGTTTTATAACTTGCTGCGTCAACGCCAGCGTTAATGGGAGGATGAAAATTAAATGATTTAAAGTCCAATAAATACCTTCTTTCTATGTTTTAATAAAAAAAGCCCCTGAGTCATTCCGGGGCTTACGTGATTTTTAGTTACAACCAAGAATAATTTGACTTCTCAGTAATTCTACAGGTGACTGGAGTTGCTGTCAAGCTAAATTATATAATATTTTTAATGCGATCAAAATAGTCCTGTTTAAGGAGTGCAACAACGAACTGTTAAATAAGGCTGGAATGGGGAATAAATGGCGATTGTTTAAGAATCAAACATCCTTGCATTAGTCATCAGTTCAGATGGACTTCACTGTACTGCTGATATCCGAAAGTTTCGCTATCCAAAATACGACAAACGATTTCTATGATCTGCCTCTGCCTGCAGGCCCGGTACGAACCGGGAAGCAAGGAATGCTTTCTCACCTTTTCCCCGGAGTGTCAGATTCCGGCCGTCGTCGATCAGTGCACCACCAGGGGCAGGCCCCGTGGGAGCCTGGATGTTCACGCCTCCTACCCGGTAAGAAAGGACTCCTGCCGAACTCTCTCGAGGAGTTCGATGATATTTTTTCGGGCGTGCCCCAGGTGGTCCCGGACGGCGTAGTCAATTTTTTTTTCGTCCCCCGAGGCAAGAGCCTTGTGGATCGTCTCGTGGTCGGCCCGGGTCTGCTCCGCGGCCTCGGGGAGGTGGATGAGGGCCATCCGGTACTTCAAGGTGTAGTCGCTGAGGTTCTTGCAGATGCGGTAGAGATTCCTGCTGCGGGAGGCCCTGTAGATAATGTTGTGAAACTCCACGTCCAGGTCTGAAATCTTCCTTGTGTCGCCGCCCCTCACCTCTTTGTCCATGTGTTTCAGGTTGGTTTCGAGCTGTTTCAGTTCCTGCGGGGTGATCTTTCGAACAGCCCACCTGGCCGCGACCTGCTCGATGGCCGTCCTCGTGTCGAAGAGGTCCTGGATGTCCGCGTCGGACATCTCCTCGACAATGTAGCCGGCCCTGGGGATGGAATAGAGGAGGCCTTCCAGGGTGAGCTTGTGGAGGGCCTCTCTCACGGGGGTGCGGCTCACATGCATTTTACTGGCAATGGAGGATTCCACGAGCCGCGTGCCCCCGGGGATTCTCCCTGTGATAATACGTAACCTGAGGTCCTGGTAGACCTTTTCTGTCAGGGAGTCGGGGGTCTGCCTGACGGTTTTCATTAAATTCATACTGTTCCGCCCTGTGAGGAGTGATTCCATTTTTTTCATTGTGCATTCCTGGAAGAGGTGCTATTTGTATACTACTTGTATCCCAGACGTATGGCAAGAAAATGATGTGGGTCCCGTGAAAATAATCCGGCTGTGAAGTTTTTTCTTGGAGGAGGTTCCACTATGGAAAAAAGTCAAGGAAAGGCCATTCAGAGGCTAGAGCCCGTGGTGAAGGAATCCGAGAGCTCCCCCATGAGGGAGATGATGAAGATGATGGAGGTTCAGAAGGACCTCCTGAGCCTCTCGGCCGGGGAAGCCAAGTTCGAGGCCCCGGCCGAGCTCATCGAGTCGGCTTCCAGGGCGCTTCGCGAGGGGAAAAACCTCTACACGTCCACAAACGGCATCCCGCAGGTGAGGGAGGCCGTGGCCGAATTCCTCAACACGAAATTCGGCGCCGGCGTGGACCCCTCTTCCAACATACTCATGACCGTAGGCGGCATGGAGGCCATCTACCTGGCCGCGCAGATCCTCATCAAGCCCGGCGACGAGGTCCTGCTGCCCGATCCCGGGTGGGGGGTTCTCAGGCCGATCATGGAGAGGAATGGGGCGAGGGTCGTCTTCTACCCCCTGGATGCGGAAAACGGGTGGACCATCAACCACGAGCCCATCCTGGAGCGGATAGGCGAAAAGACAAAGCTGGTGGTGGTGAACTCACCTTCCAACCCCACGGGGGCCCTCCTCGGAAGAGAAGGCTTCGGCCGGCTTTTGGAGGAAACAGGGAAAAAGGGGGTCTTCGTCCTTTCGGACGAGGTCTACCACAACTACGTCTACGAGGGAGAGCACGTGAGCGCCCTCAGTTTCGGGTGCCCGGAGCACCTGATCTTCATCAACAGCTTTTCCAAAGCCTTCGCGGTGACCGGTTGGAGGCTCGGCTATGCCGTCGCCGACCCGTGGCTCATCCGCCAGATGGGAATCTACAAGGAGAGCATCTCCCTGTGCAGCTTCTCCATCGGCCAGTGGGCCATGGCCGAATTCCTCCCCTCGAGTTCCGCATTTCTGGAGAAGGCGCGGGACCTCTGCCGGGGCAACATGGAGATGATGGTGGAGAGGCTCAACAGGATCCCCGGGGTCTCGTGCGCCCCCCCAAAGGGCGGCCTCTACACCTTCCCGGATTTTTCCTCCGTCGAGCCGTCGTCCCAGGAGCTCTTCAATCGGGCCCTCAAGGGCGGGGTCGCCCTGGTGCCGGGGGTGTTCTTCGGTTCTCAAGGGGAAGGGCGGGCGCGGCTCATGTTCGCCGCCGGGAGGGATTTCATCTCAAGGGCCCTGGACAGGCTGGAAGCCGTCTTCGCCTAGGGGTTGCCATGGAAAAGAACGCACAGTCCGAATTCAGGGACCTCTGCCGGTTCTTCGCCGGCAGGACCGTGGCGGATTTTCCCGGGGAAGCCATTGAAAAGGCGGCGCATGTCCTTGCGGACACGCTAGGGGTCGTTGTCGCGGGTTCCAAGTCCGGGGAGGTTGCCTCCTTCACAGACAAACTGGTCCGCATGGGGGGACACGGAAAAGAGGGGGACGCCACATGCCCGGGCAGGAGAGAAGTCCTCGACCCCCTCAAAGCCACGCTGATCAACGGCATGGCGGGCTCCAGCCTGGAGTTCGAGGAGGGGAATTTCGGCGCCGGGGGGCACCCGGCCGTCCAGATCGTCCCGGCGGTGACCGCCCTCTGCGAGTCCCGGGGCTTCACCCTCGGGAGGCTCCTTGCAAGCCTCATCTGCGGGTATGAGATCGGGGCGCGGATCGGGGGCGCCGTCTCCCTCAGGAGGGGGCTCCACCCCAACGGGTCGTGGGGCACTGTGGGCGCGGCCCTTGGCGCCGGCTGCGGCTGCGGCCTGTCCGGGGACGATCTCGTCGCCCTCGGAAACATCGCCTCCTCCTTTGCGGTCTCGGCCTACGTCAAGAATTCCTTTACGGGAAGGACGATCGCCTCCTCCTTTGCGGGCATGGCCAACCACTGTGGTCTGCTCTCCCTCCTGATGTTCGAGAGCGGGATCCTCCCGGACGAGAAATGCTTCGAGATGACCTTCACCAGGTTCGTTTCCGAGGGCATCCGGCCGGAGGCCCTGACCCGGGACCTGGGATCGAGTTTTCTCATCGTGCACAACTATGTGAAGCCCTATCCCACGTGCCGGTTCACCCACCCGGCGCTCGACGCCCTGGAGAGGATCCTGGGGGAGCACCCCGTGGGGCCGGGGGACGTGGATTCCATTCAAGTGGAGAGCTTCCGGGCGGCGGCTTACAGCTCCGGCGCCGCGCCGGAGAACGAGGGGGCCATGAAGTTCTCGCTCCCCCACCTGCTGGCGGCCCGCCTTGTCCTGGGACCCCTGTCCCTTGAGACCTTCCGCGAAGACCCTCATCAAATGGATGCGGTGAGGGACCTTGCCGGGAAGGTCGAGATGAAGATCTCCAGCTCCTATGAGGACATGCTGCCCGAGCACACCCCGGCCAGGCTCGTCCTCAGGCTGGGGGACGGCCGGGAGTTCTCCTCGGAGGTCCTGGACAGCCTTGGAAGTTATGAGGAGCCGCTCCCGAAGGAACTGTTGCGAAAAAAGTTTCTGGCCCTCACAAGACCCGCTTTGGGGAAAGATGCCCCGCGCGTTTTCTGGGAGCGGATCGACGCACTGGACATGGAGACGGACGTCAGGGAGCTGATGGCGCTCCTTCGTCCTTGAGGACTCGAGATCATGATGCGGCATATTGCCGAAAGACAAAAGACTTGAACCACAGAGAGCACAGAGGAAAAGGCAACAAGAGATATTGTTCCATTCACTCTGTGATCTCTGTGTCCTCTGTGGTGAAATTTTTTTATGGTGTTCAAGAAAACCTGAATACCCATTGAGGTGGAACAATGAAGAAGTTAATGACAGGCAACGAAGCCGCCGCTCTTGCGGCCATGCTCGCGGGGCCGCAGGTGGTCGCCGCCTATCCCATCACGCCCCAGACGAGCATCGCGGAGAAGCTCGCGGACTACACGGCGCGCGGGGAGCTGCGTGCCAGGTACCTCAAGGTGGAATCCGAAACATCGGCCATGGCCGCCTGCATCGGGGGGTCCCTTTCGGGGGCGAGGTGCTTCACCGCGACGTCCTCCCAGGGCATCGCCCTCATGCACGAGCTCCTTTACTGGGCCGCGGGGGCCAGGCTGCCCATGGTCCTCGTGAACGTCAACCGGTCCATGGCGTCGCCGTGGTCCCTGGGGGTGGACCACAACGACACGCTTTCCCAGCGGGACACGGGCTGCCTTCAGATTTACTGCGAAACCGCCCAGGAGGTGCTGGACACGATCCTCATCGCCTTCAGCCTGTCCGAGGAGATCCTGCTCCCGGTCATCGTCGCCATGGACGGCTTTCTACTCTCCCACTACACTGAGCCGGTTGATGTCCCGGACAAGGAGGCCGTGGACCGGTTCCTGCCGCCCCGAAAGGCCGAGTACAAAATGGACCCCGAGAAACCTTGCACCTTCGGGGGAGGGGTCGGCGCCCAGGTTCTCTACGAGCTGAGAAAGAGGATGCAGGCGGACATGGAAAAGGCCGTCGCGGTCTACGAGGACATCTGCGCCCGATTTGAAGGGGTCTTCGGGAGGCGCTACGCCCCGGTGGAGACCTGGAACCCCCATGGGGCCGCTCTCGGGATTATCGCCACGGGGACCCTTTCCGGCACGGTGAGGGCCTATATCAAGCACAACAAAGGCAAGGCGGACGCGGGGCTGGTCAAAATGCGCCTCTTCAGGCCGTTTCCCAGGGCCCGGCTGAAAGAGGCCCTGTCCGGGTTCGAGCGGGCGGTTGTCATCGACAGGAACCTCTCGCCTGGAAGCGGGGGCATCTTCGCCGGGGAGATCAGGGGGGCCTTTTACGGCGACCGGGACCGGCCCCCAATCTTCAGCGCCATCGGGGGGCTCGGGGGCGTGGACGTCACCCCCGCCTCCGTGGAGAACCTGGCCGCCGATGTGTCCGGCCGCGCCCCCGAAAGCAACGATATTATCTGGATGGAGGGCTGAACCATGGAAGTCTTGGAAAGAAAAACGGAGCAGATCTATCCCGGGAGCTTTTCGTGCCCGGGCTGTTCCCTGAACCTTGCCTACCGGCACGTCCTTTCGGAACTTGGGTCCAACACCGTGGTGGTCACCTCGGCCGGGTGCGGGTCTGTGGTGGCGGGCTATTATCCAGCGACCACCTCGAAGGTGCCCTTCTTTCACTGCTCCTTCGGGACGGCCGCGGCAACGGCGGCGGGCCTCAGGGCAGGGCTCGACATGCAGGGGCGCGCGGACACCCGGGTGGTGGCCTGGGCGGGGGACGGCGGGACCTTTGACATAGGGCTCCAATCCCTTTCCGGGGCCGCGGAGAGAAACGACGACATCCTCTATGTGTGCTACGACAACGAGGCGTACATGAACACGGGAGTCCAGAGGAGCTCGGCAACACCCCTGGGCTCCTGGACCACCACCACCCCGTTCGCGTCCACGGAGGACCGCCCCAAGAAGGACATGACGGCCATCGTGGCGGCCCACGGCGTCCCCTACATCGCCGCCGCCTGCGTCTCCTTTCCGGAGGACCTCAGGAAAAAGGTCAGGACCGCCGCCGGCATGAAGGGTTTCCGGTTCATCCACATCCTTGTGCCCTGCCCCACGGGGTGGCTCCACGCGGCAAAGGACACGGTGAAAATGGGGCGGCTTGCGGTGCTCAGCAGGGTCTTCTCCCTGTATGAGATTTTTAACGGCCGCGACTACCGGCTGAGCCCCATGGGCGCGAAAATCCCGGTCACCGAATACCTCTCCGGCCAGGGCAGGTTCAAGGGCCTCACCCCCGAGCAGCAGGAGATCATTCAAAGGGACGTCGACAGGCAGTGGAAGAGGTTGCAGGGCCTGGCGGGCGGGGACGAGGGAGGTGCATCATGAGGGAGATCAAGTTTGCCGGGCGGGGCGGGCAGGGGGCGGTACTCGCCTCACAGATACTGGCCGCTGCCTTTTCGGAAGACGGCTGGTTCGTGCAGGCCTTTCCCTCCTTCGGGGCGGAGAGGCGGGGGGCGCCCGTGTCCTCTTTCCTGCGGATCGACTCCGAGGAGATCACCCTGCGGTGTGGGGTGCTGAGCCCGGACTGGCTGGTGGTCTTTGACTCCTCCCTGCTGGGGAACCCCATGATCCTGGCCGGGGTCACGGAAAACACCTCCTTAGTGGTCAACGGGACCGCGGCCCCTGACGCGAGCGGGCTGCCCGGCTTCAAAAGCCTTTACACGGTGGACGCCACGGCCATTGCGGAAGGCCTGCGCCTCAAGACCACATCCTTTTCCATCGTGAATACCGCCATGGTGGGTGCGTTTGCAGGGGCATCCGGACTCTTGAGCCTGGAGAGCGTCGCCTCCGCCGTGGGCGGCATGGTCCCGGTGAAAAAGGAGGAGAACATGGCCGCCGCCCGGGAGGCCTACGAAAAGGTGAAGGAGGTTTTCAAATGAGTCAATCCTTGATCGAGACCCCCATGGCGGCCGCTGTCCGGCCGACCACGGACAACAGGACGGGCGACTGGAGATTCGAGAGGCCGGTGTTCATAAGGGGCATGGCCCCGTGCATGGAGGCGTGCCCCCTGGGTGTGGACGTCGCCTCGGCCCTGCTGCAGGTGGAGGAAGGGGACCTGAAGGGCGCCCTCGAAACCTTCCTGGCGGAAAACCCCCTGCCGGGGGCCTGCGGGGTTGCCTGCTTCCACCCGTGCGAGAGCGCCTGCAACAGGGGTAAATTCGACGCACCGGTCTCGGTTCGGGACCTGGAGCTCTTTCTCGCCCGTGAAAATAACTCGGGGGACTTCCCTTCCTGCTCCCCCAGCGAGGTTAAGGACGCACCTGTGGCCGTTCTGGGGAGCGGCCCCTCGGTGCTTTCGGCGGCCGCCTTCCTGGCAAGGATGGGATACCGCGTGTCTCTCTACCGGGACGGCAGGAGGCTGGAAGACTACCTGCCCGAGAAGAGCCTGGAGGCCGATGCCTCCCTGTCTCTCGTCCGGGAGGAAGAGGGCCGTATCCTGTCCTCGTGCGAGAGCCTTGGGGAACTGAAGGATTTTACCCGGGATGAAGCGGAAAGATACGGCGCGGTCTACCTGTCCCCAGACCTGGATATTTCAAAGGTCGAAGGCGCGTGGTCGGACGGCGCCCTCGCCCGGGCCCTGGAGGAAGCCGGCCGCATGCCCGGCCATTACGGACTCGTGGTCGCGGGAGGACGGGTCATTCCGGTCGAGGCGAGGGTCGGAAGAAAGGGCGGTTCACCTGAAAAGGGCCTCCCCAGGGACGCGGCGGGGGGCAAGCGGGCGGCACTCCTGGTGGATATGGCTCTTACGGGAACGGACCCGCTGGAAATGAATTCATATGAAGTGGGGCGGACCGGGATTCTCCTTTTCAGTTCCCATGGCTTGGGTGAAAAGGGGGACCGCTTTCAAAAGGTCATACAGTTCAACCGGCTCAACACCTCCTCCTTTGAAGAGGCGGCGAGGATCCCCTCCCCGGGGCCGGGCGCCGTCTTTTCCAGGGAAGAGGCCGTGGCCTCGGCCCGTCGCTGCTTCCACTGCGGGCTCTGCACCTTCTGCTTCAAGTGCTATGACTTCTGCCCGGATCTCTCCATCATCATGGATGGAAAAAGCCGCTACCGGGCCATCGACCTGGACCACTGCAAGGGCTGCGGCATCTGTTTCGAGGAGTGCCCGCGGGGGGCCGTCGACTGGGTCAAAGAAGACAAGGGGGCCTGATCAGGCGGCGGGCGGCGGCCATTCCCCGGGCTCGAACAGGATTCTGGCCATGGTGCCAAGACCGTCGTGCGTTTTGTGCTCCCGGATTCTCGGGACCACCCGGTCCACCCCCTCCGCCCAGGCCATGCCGTAGCTGAGGAGATCGAAAAATTTTTCAAAATGCCACGCCGGGTTGAAACCCTCTTCCCTGAGGGCCTTGTAGGCTTCCAGGGGCTCTGGGAACTTGACCATCACGAGCCAGGTGAGGCGGTTCTTTTCAGGAATGTCCTTGTTTTCGTCGTGGTAAAGCAGGATCCCCTGCTCCGCCGCGATCCGCTCCGCCTCTTCCTGTATGGACGCGTAGTCCTCGGGGCGGAGGGGCGGAGAGAGCGCCAGTTTCTTGACCTCGTAAGCAAGCACCTCGGAAAACGCGGTGATCATTCCGAGGATGAAGGCGTTCCTTTCCTCTCCTTTATAAGGGGCCATCTTCTCTTCTCCTTTCCAGGTGATCTCATGGCCTGTATACACCTTCCATGAAATGCAGGCAAACCTTATAAAGGCATTGGAGAAGAAAGGCCCTATTCGACTCCTGAAGTTCAGGGTGGAGGGGCCGGGGCGGCTCCGCCTTCTGGAGGCACAAGCCGGCGTCTACCGCCCCGACATGAGGGATTGGACTTGAATAGCTCGGCAGTGAGGTCCGGCACCTGCGCCCGAAGCCGGTATATCCACCGAACGTGGGAGGGTGGGTGGAAACCCCCGATGAGAGGGGATCCCCATTTTGAGCCTTAGCGGCCCCCTGAGCCGCTAAGGACGAATGAAACCGTTGTTGTCGTAAAGCGTGTGACTTGAATTGTCCTCAAAGAGTATTTTGTGAAGGCGTTTCTTCAATTTTCTTAAAAAACGCTTCATGGAACGATCGTCCACACTCTTGAGGGCCCGGTATGCGATGACCACATTTGAAAACATTGATTTTTCCTCGCGTTACGTGCTCTTTGCCCGACCTTGGCCGTCCGACGCGTTCAGATAAAGCAAGCAGTGTGCCACTCGCTTCTGTCAGGTCGGCAGTCTTCCCATGGTATTGATTTATCGAGATAATCTGTTTCGGCCAGCGTGGGCTTCGCAGGGGGCGTGCCTTTCCCATTTTGCACTATAGTAGACTCCCGTGTGCTCGTATGTATACGTGCAAGGCCTCCCGGGCGGTTTCATCGGTGCGGGGGAGATTGCGCTCGGCCCTTATAGGTGCTAAGGTGAAGACCTCACCGCAGGCATTGACAGGGGCGTTTCCGTGGGATTTCGCTGGTCAAACCGTCATGATTGGGAAAGGGCGCAGGCCGTGGTCCTGCGCCGGCCCGTCCTTTTCATAGGCGTCGTGGCCCTCCTGACCGCATTCTTCATGGCATTCCTCCCCCAGGTGTCCTTCAGGACTTCCATTGATGATCTGATCATCGAGGACCATCCCGAGAACAGGGCCTATGAACGGCACATGGATGAGTTCGGCTCAGATGAAATGATCCGCATCGTCGTGAGGGCAGGGGACGTTTACGCCCCGGCCGCCTTTGAGGCAATCCGCCGCTTGTCCCGGGCCTCGGCGGAGCTCGCCGGAGTCAAGGACGTCATCAGCCTCCCCGGAATCAAGGGGGACCTGGATCCATCAGGTGGCTGGACCCTCGGGGAATTCCAATCGCGCGTGGACCCCATCGTGTTGTTTGACAGGAACCTCGTCTCGGAGGATGGGGGGAGCACCACCATCAACCTGATCCTCGAGGCGGGGGCGGACAAGGAAGAGATCATAAGGAAGCTGGACGATCTCCTCATAACGGCCGCCGAACCCCTCTCGGTCTATCAGATCGGCATCCCTGTCATATCGGACGCCCTCACGCGCTATGCCGAAAGGGATTTCCTGGTCCTCCCCCCTCTCACCCTTGTCGCGATCGCCGGCATACTCCTGGTCCTCTATCGCAATTTCTATCTCCTGCTCATGCCCCTGGCGACGGTCCTGATCGCACTTGCCTGGACCCTGGGCATATCGGGCATCCTCGGGATTTCCATATCCCTTGTGACCATGGTGGTCCCCGTCTTTGTCATCGCCGTGGGCACGGCCTACTGCCTTCACCTGTGCTCCCATTATGTAAGCAACGCCCCCTCAGGCGGGGACCGGATGGAGGTCGTGCGGAAGACCATGCGAAGCATCTCCCTGCCCACCGTGCTCGCGGGCGTCACGACCCTCGCGGGGATAGGCTCTCTCTGGGTCAACAGGATTTCCGCCATACGGGAATTCGCCCTTCTTGCCTGCCTGGGCATGCTGAGCCTCCTGATCCTGTTGTTCGTCTTTTTCCCCGCGGTCCTCGTGCTCATCCCCTTGCCGCGGAAGCGCGAGAAAAAACCGGCTCTCACGGACCGCGCCGTCAAGCGCGTCCTCGAAGGGATCGTCCGGATCAACACGAGGCACCCGGGCAAGGCCCTGGCGGGGATGGGCCTGCTTGTGGCGGTCTTCGGCTCCGGCATCTTTCTCCTTCGGGTGGAGACAAACCCCGTGCAGTTTTTCAAGAAGGATACACCCGTGAGCCGCCGGTTCCACGACATTTACCAGGACATGTCGGGGAGCTTTCCGGCGCAGGTCGTGGTGCGGGGAAACGCCGAGTCCTTTTTCGAAGACCCGAAAAACACGGCCGTCCTCGAGGAAGTGCAGGATTTTCTGGACAGGCTTCCCGGCGTGGACAAAAGCGTCTCCTTTGCCGATTACGTCAAACTCGTCCATTACGTTTCCAATGGATACGATCCCAAACTTTACAGGCTGCCCGAAGAGGACTTCGAGCTTCGCATGCTCATCAACAACTTCAAGTCCATACTGGGCGAGGAAATGCTCGCCCGATTCATGGACCGGGAGTTTTCCGCCGCGAACATCCTTCTCCTGACCCACCTCTCGAGCACCAGGGAGTTCAGGGGGCTGCGGGAGAAGATCCTGGAGTTTGGGCGGGATGCGCTCCCCCCAGGCATGTCCGTGGAGGTGACCGGGATCGGCATGGTCATCTCCGCAAGCAGCCAGGCCATAGCCGCCGGTCAGATAAAGAGCCTCTCGCTCTCCCTTTCCATCGTTTTTCTCATCATGGTCGTCCTCTTCCTTTCCGTTCGCGTGGGCCTCATCGCCATCCTGCCGAACTGCGTCCCGATTGTCGTGAGCTTCGGGTTCATGGGTTTTTCAGGCATCGAGCTGTCGGTCGCCACGAGCCTCATCGCCTGCATCGTCATCGGACTTGCCGTGGACGACACGGTCCACTACCTAGTGCGATACAATCACGAATTCAGAAACGGGCTGAACAAGGAGAGGGCCCTGAGGGCGAGCGTCCTGGGCGTGGGAAGGCCCGTGATCTACACGACCCTCACCATGAGTGTGGGGTTTTCATTCCTGATGTTTTCCCATTTCCAGCCGACCGCGGTCTTCGGGCTCCTCATGGTTCTCACCATGGTGACGGCACTCGCAGCGGACCTCATACTCCTCCCGTCCCTGATGCTTCGCGTGGAGCTGGTGACGGCCTGGGACCTCCTGAAGGTCATCCCCTACATGGGTGGGATCTCCGCGGGCACGGCACATGAGTTGAATCAACCCCTCAATGCCATTAAAATGGGTAGTGAATTCCTGCGTATCATGGTACGACAAGGGGCGGATGTGAGCAGGGAGCAACTCGCCTCGGTCGCCGCCGAGATCAGCTCCCAGGTGGACAGGGCATCTGCCGTCATCGGCCGACTGCGATCCTTCCAGGGAGCGCCCAGGGAGGGGACCGGGCAGGTGGACGTGAACGATGCCGTCAGGGCCTGCCTTTCCGTGCTGGAGAACCAGCTTCGAGTGGACGACATCGATGTGAGGGTCGAACTGGCGGACGACCTCCCCGCGGTGGAGGCTCACGCAGGACGGCTCACACAGGTCATATTCAACCTTGTGACCAATGCCGCCGAGGCCGTGGAAAACGCATCGGCCCGGGATCCCTCGTCGCCGCGTGCCATTGAGATCCGGACGGCCCGGGATGCCGGCAGGGTGACGATCCTCATCCAGGACACGGGACCCGGAGTCCCGCGGCATCTGAGGGAGCGGATATTCGAGCCTTTTTACACGACCAAGACATCGGGGGACGGCAAAGGCCTGGGCCTCTCCATTTCGAGAGAGATCCTCAGGGACTGCGGGGGCCGGGTCGAGGTAAAAAAGGGATCGGCAGGTGGGGCGGCCTTTGAGGTGAGTCTGCCGGCCCGCGGGAGGGAATCCGCGGAGGGCGGGAATGTGAAAGGTCCTGGCGGAGACAGGGCGGAGGAGGACACCGATAGATGAAGAAAACCATATTCTGGATGCAGTGCGGTGGGTGTTGCGGGGACACCTGGTCTTTTTTCAACGCCCACTCGCCCAATGCCGTGGATTTTCTCGAAGTCAACAATATGGATCTGATGTGGCACCCATCCCTTTCCACCATGGGGGGTGATGATCTGAAGGACCTCATCGATCGGATCATCGCCGGGGAAATCGTCCTGGACATCCTGTGCGTGGAAGGGACCGTCCTTCAAGGACCCGAGGGCACAGGCGCCTTTGACGAGATCCTGGGGGTTTCCAAGATGGAGATTGTGGCTGCCCTTTCCAGGCAGGCCCGGTATGTCCTTGCGGTGGGCACGTGCGCCTGCTTCGGGGGCATCAGCGCGGGCGGTGAAGTGGACGGGACGGGGCTCCAGTATCTCCGCTGGGATCCGGGCGGGCTCCTGGGCGAACAATTTCTGAGTCGTGAGGGGTCCCCGGTGATCAACCTGCCCGGCTGTCCGTGCCACTGTGATGCCCTCAAGGGCACCATGACAGCCCTGGCCCAGGACAGCCAGCTGGAGCTCACCTTGTGGAACATGCCGATTGAGTGGTACGGCATCATGGTCCACCAGGGGTGCACGCGGAACGAGTACCACGAGTACCGGGTGGAGGACAAGGTTTTCGGTGAGAAGGGGTGCATGTTTTTCCACATGGGATGCCACGGTCCGCTGGTCCACGGTTCATGCAACAAGCTCCTCTGGAACAACCGTTCATCCAAGACGCGGGTGGGGGTCCCGTGCTTCGGGTGCACCCGGCCGGATTTCCCGCAGCCGTATCCCTTTTTCGAGACCAGGAACATCGAAGGCATCCCCATCGAGCTTCCCGATGGGGTGAGCAGGGCCCACTACATGGCTTACAAGGGCATGGCCGCCGCGGCGGCCCCCAAGCGCCTGATCCAAAGAAAAACGGGGATCTGAGGACCATGCAAAACAGAAAAAAAATCACCCTGCCGGTGAATCGTGTGGAAGGGGATCTGGAGATCCTCGTCGAGGTCGAGGACGGCGTTGTCCGCGACGCCTACAGCATGGGGATCATGTACCGGGGGATCGAAAGCCTGATGACCGGCCGCGGACCCCTGGACGGGCTTGTCATCACACCGAGAATCTGCGGGATCTGCAGCTCCGCCCAGCTCCACGCCGCAGCCAAGGCCCTGGACATGATCTACCGGGTAGAAGTGTCCGAGGCCGCCAAAAAGATCCGGAACATCGCTCTGGCGGCGGAGATCCTCCAGAACGACATACGCCAGTCCTTTCTCCTGTTCATGCCCGATTTCACCCATCCAGCATACAAGGATCACCCCCTCTACGACAGAGCCCAGGAGCGGTACGCTCCATTAAGGGGGAGCGCGTGCATCGAGACCGTCAAGGAGACCAAGAAGATCCTGGAGGTCATTGCCATACTCGGGGGGCAGTGGCCGCACTCGTCCTTCATGGTGCCTGGCGGCGTGGCCTCGGTGATCGGCCAGAGCGACATCGCCCAGTGCCGCTATCAGCTGGAAAAATTTCGCGCCTGGTACGAGTCCAGGATAATCGGCTGTTCCCTCGGGCGCCTCTGCGCCGTTTCCTCCCACGAAGACTTGGAGGCCTGGCTGGATGAAAAGGAATCCCACAGAGAGAGCGAACTCGGGTTCTTCATCAGGTTCGTGTCCGAGGCCGGCATCCAGGGCCTGGGACAAGGGTGCGGCCGGTACATCTCCTTCGGGCTTCTCGACCGCCGGACGCCCGTTCCAAAAGGCGCCCTAGCGGACGCTGCGGGCCTGTCCCCGGGTTTTGCGGACCGGTCCGGCTGCTTGTCCCTGGATCAGACGCTGATCACCGAGGATGTGTCCCACTCGAAATTCAAGGGCATCGGAGCCAAGCATCCCTTTGAGAGCAAGACAGTCCCACTTCTGAAGGACGTGGGCCGGGGCGACAGGTATTCCTGGGCAAAGGCGCCCCGGTACGACGGAAAAACCGCCGAGACAGGCCCGCTGGCCGAAATGGCAGTGGAGAGGCACCCCCTTTACCTGAGCCTTCTGGACACATGGGGACCGAGCGCCTTTGTCAGGCAGCTCGCCAGGATCACACGGCCGGCCAGGCTCATACCCGTGGTGGAAAAGTGGCTGAAGACAACCACTATGGGGCAGAAGGCCCTTTACACCAAGCACGCTATGAAGGCCCCTGACGGCGAGGGCTTCGGGCTGGTGGAGGCCCCCAGGGGTGGGCTTGGCCACTGGGTGCGGATGCGGGGAAACACGATTGCCAACTACCAGGTGATAACGCCCACGGCGTGGAATGCCTCGCCGAGGGATGCGGCCGGCCGCCCGGGTCCCCTGGAGACCTCCTTGATCGGCCTGCCGGTGGAGGACTCCAAGAATCCGGTGGCGGTGCACCACGTGGTCCATTCCTACGACCCGTGCATGGTCTGCTGTGTTCATGCCGTGGATTTGAGGAAAAAGTAGGGAGGAACGTTTCATGCAGTATGCAGCTGTGGAGCAGCTCTTTCCAATGGATCCCGAAGAGGCGCGCAGGCTCCTCGTGGAGAATGAAATTCTGCGCCGGGAGATCCGATACGCAAGGGAGTCGGCCGAGATCACCGCGGACCTGGTGGTCAAGCAGTTCGAGGAGACCGAACGGCTGCTCCGCCGGTTTCAGGAGGCAAATGCCCAGCGAAAGGCCGTGCTGGACTCCGCCCTCCAGGTGGCCATTATAGCGACGGACATTCGCGGGATCATCACCATGTTCAACAAAGGTGCCGAGCAGATGCTGGGGTACTCGGCTGAGGAGGTCCTGGGCAAGTACACCCCCGAAATCTTTCACACGGCCGCCGAGCTCGAAGAAGGGGCCCGGGGCAAACGTGAGAAAGGCAGGAAATCGCCTCGAATCCTGGAGCTCTTTTTTGACCGCGCGAACCGGTGCCCGCCCCGGGAGACCGAGTGGACCTATGTCCGAAAGGACGGCACCACCCTTTCCGTGAAGCTCTCCATAAACACTCTCCGAAGCGCGGAAGACGCCATGGTCGGCTTCCTGTGCATGGCAACGGACAACACGGAAAAAAGACGCTCGGAGCAGGCACTCAAGGAGAGCGAGAGGAATTACAGGCTGCTGGTGAACAACATCCCGAACATCGTCTTCAAGGGGTATGCGGACGGGAACATCGAGTTCTTCGACGACAAGATCGAGGCGCTCACGGGTTACCCCAAGGAAGTTTTCAATCGAAAGGAGATGAACTGGTTTGACATCATTGTCGCCGAAGACCTGCCGTCGGTGAGGGAAAAATTCATCAACGCCCTGCGGACGGACCGGTCCTATATCCGGGAGTACAGGATCAGGAAGAAAAACGGGGATATTGTCTGGATAGAGGCGGGGAGCCAGATTATCTGCGATCAGCAGGGCAGGATCATGTTCGTCACCGGCGCCTTTCTGGACATCACCGAGCGGAAACGGGCCGAGCGGGCCCTCCACGAGTCCGAGGAAAAATACCGCTCCCTCTTTGACAGCGGTCCAAACCCCATCCTCGTCCTGGACCGGAAGACCCTGGAGATCCTCGACGCCAACCCGAGCGCCGAGGAAACCTACGGGTACACCAAGCACGAAATGATCGGCAGGGCCTTCACGTCGCTAGGTCCTCTGGAAGGCGAGACCAGATACGGGGATCTCCTGTCGTCCGATGAGTGGCCCACGGCGTGCGTGGAGAGCCAGAGGACCCGCCACAGGAAAAAGGACGGCTCGCCCATTTTTCTGAAACTCAAGACATGCCCCATCACATACAAGGACAAAGACGCGGTCATCCTGGCCGCAACGGACATCACGGACAGCGTGGAAAAGGACGCCCAGCTCTTCCAGGCGAGCAAGATGGCCACACTGGGTGAGCTGTCCACGGGCGTGGCCCATGAACTCAATCAGCCCCTCAACGCCATCAAGCTTGGAAACGAGTATCTGCGGAAAATTCTCAAGCAGGGTCTTGTGCCCACAGCCGATGATCTGTCGGCGGTTGCGACGGCCGTGTCCGGCCAGGTGGACCGGGCCGCCGAAATCATAGGGAGGCTGAGGAATTTCGGCCGCAAACCCGATTTTGAAAAGACCCATGTCTCCCTCAACACCCCCATATGGAATGTGCTGAGCATCATTGGGCGGCAGTTGGGTCTTCTGGACATCGAGGTGAAAACAGACCTGGACCCCAGTGAACCCAACATCCTCGGCAACACCAATTACCTCGAGGAAGTGGTGTTCAACATCCTCACCAACGCGCGGGACGCCATCGAGCAGAAGGTCCAGGAAAAAGGGAACGATTTCCCGAAAGAGATCCTGATCAAGACCTTTTACACCGAGAAGACCTCCGGCTTCTCGATCTCGGACACAGGCACAGGCATTCCGGAGGAAAACAAGAAAAAGGTGTTTGAACCCTTTTTTACCACAAAGGAGGTGGGAAAAGGGGTGGGCCTCGGTTTGTCCATGATTTACGGGATTGTGCGCGATTTCAACGGGACCATAGACATCGAGGACAAGGCCGGAGGGGGGACGATCTTCAAGTTCGTCTTCCCCAGGGTTAAATAAGCGGAGGGGACTCTGTTTTCCCGGCTTCAACTGTATTGGGCGGAACAGGCGATGAAGAAAATCCTGATTATCGATGACGAGAAGTCCACACTCTCCATGTGCCGGCTTTTTTTCGGGGCTTACGGTTACGAGGTGCTCACGGCCGAAAACGCCGGGGACGGACTGGAGATTTTCAAAAAGGAACGGCCCCGCATTGTCATGACGGACATCAAGATGCCCGGGCCGGACGGCTTTTCTGTTCTCAGGGAAATAAAGGCACTGGCGCCGGAAACCGAGGTCATTGTGGTGACCGGGCACGGGGACGAGGAGCTGGCCAAAAAGGCCTACGAACTGGAGGCCTCTGCCTTCCTCAGCAAGCCCCTGAACACGGATGAAATCGAAGCGGCGCTCAAACGCGCCGGGGAAAAGATCTGATGCGGCCCCTGGGCCGGAGATCCCAGGGATGCACGTGGCAGCCCGAGACGACCCTGCCACGAACCGAGATGCCCGCGCGGTGGACGGTCCCGGTATTGCCCGAGACCAGGGGGTGCCAGCTGGGCAAATCTCTTCCTTCCTTGATGAGACGGTAGGCGCACGTCTCGGGGAGCCACTCTATTTCCCGGAGCTGTTCCACCGTGAGGATGATGCAGTCCTCGCACACGACATCGCGGTCCTCGTAGACCAGACATCTGCAACTCACCGTGTCCAGGTATTCACAGGCCACTGGAAGCACCTGCAACTCACCGGTCTCCGTGTCCTCGACCTTCTCGAGGCAGCAGTTGCCGCACCCGTCGCAGAGCGACTCCCACTCCTCGGGGCTCATCTCCTCAAGGGACTTTTTTTTCCAGAAAGGCCGGGCAGTTTCTCTCATATTATTTTTCCTATTGTTATGGCGCAATTTGAAACCTGCAATCAAAAAAGCGGAGGCATCTGGGCGATCCACCGCAGGCCCACCTGCTCCATGAGGGACGCGCGCTGCTGTTTAAACGAGGCCTCCCCCGGATGAGCCTCGATCATGGCCGACACGGAGTGCAGGGCATCGTACCAGAGACCCTCTTCGGCATACACGTGGGCGAGCATGGAACCGGGGACGCCGTCCAGTTTCTGTTTCAATCTGCTTGAGAGGGGCACCATCTCCACCTGGGCCCCTGAAACAATGTCCATGGACCTGTGATCCGGGTCCAGAATAACCGCAACGTACCACTCATAGCGGAACCCCTTCTTGAGACGGACCTCTCCGAAATCGGCGAGTGAGATTTTCTGGATCCCCGCTTGCGCCGGGTTTTCGATCCTCATCTCCAGGCGGGGAGTGACGGCCCGGTTTTCAATGAGTGTGAACTCGATGGGATGCTGCGTGGGCTCGGAAAGGAACCAGTAAAAGTGAGGCTGGTCGTGAACGGTCAATCCCACGTGATCCGGTGCGATGACGCACGCGGAGGGATGCCTGAGGTCCCCGCCTCGGGTCCCCCCTCCCACACGCCCCGAAGGGGCGCCGCGGAGGGGCGGTTTGTATATGGGCATGACGATGGGTTTTTTCCCCTTGTCGCCCTGTCCTGGAGATGGCCCGCCCATCTTGTCCCGAGCTGCTCCTGAATTCTTCTTCATTTCAGACTCCTCTTTCTGCGAGGGGGAACCCTGTTTTTCGGCACCCAAGGCGTGAGCGAAAACAAAAAAAAGGGCGCCGAGGAAGAGAAGGACCCGGAAACGCCGATCTATCTTAGTTTTCATGACGAGCCTCCTTTTGAAACGGAACAGCCTCATTGCCTGCCGGGCCCAAGAGCCTGTAGGCGATGACGCGTTTGTCCTTACCCTTGACACCTATTTCTCCAAGCCTTTGAGTCAGGAATCCGTTCCCCATGAGGTTCCGGGTGGATTCGCTGATCAGTATGCGGCAGGGAATTTTCGCGTCCAGGGATTTGTCGAACGCCTCCAGCCTGGCGGCCGTATTGACAGTGTCGCCGACGGTCGTGTACTTCATCCGCCGGGAACTCCCCACGGTGCCTGCGACGGCCGAACCGGTGCAGATGCCGATGCGCACCCCAATCTCGGGAAGTCCCTGCTCCCGGTATCGCCCGTTCAGCCGGTCGACCTCATCTTTCATGGCGAGGGCGCAACGGGCTGCGTTGCGGGCATCCCGGCGGACGGCCTCTTCGGTTGTCCTGGGAACCGGGACGCCGAAGTTGGCCTTGATGCCGTCCCCGACGTAATCGTCAACCACTCCGGAGTGATCCATGACCGCCCCGGTCATGGTGTCCAGGTACGTGTTCAACCAGTCGATAAGGGAGGCGGGGGGCATTTTTTCAGAGATGGTGGTGTAGCCCTTCAGGTCCGAGAAAAGGACCGTGACAGTCAAGCTCTGCGGCTTCGGTCTGCCGTTTTCCAGGAAAAGGTCCCTCTGCCGCCAGATGTCCTCGGCCACGTCCGGGGACACATGCTTGGAAAAGATCTCCATGAGCGCCGCGCGGCGCCTCTTTTCCCATCCCACGGAATAGGCTGTGAGGACCGCTGCCGAGGACACCCAGGCCAGGGCTGGGGGCAGCAAGGGAATCCACAGATTATTGGAAAATGCCGCGTGTGCGAGGGCGAGGAGAACGACAAGACCCGCCGAGAGGCCCATAAAAAACAGTGGAACGGACCGGATCCGAAGACCCATGATCCCGCCCAGCAAGCCCCAGAAGAGGGTGAAAACGCTTTCAAGGCTATTGCTCAGGCTTTGCATGGGAGCGCGGCCGTCCAGGCCCATATCAAGGATTCGACCCATAATTTGGGCGTGCAGCAGGACGCCCGGAACAGGTTGGGCGCTTTGGAAACCCCGAGTGTGGGGCGTGTAGAACAGGTCCTTCACACTCTCGGCCATGACGCCGACAAGAACGACCTTGTTGTGAAACACCTTGGGGGGCAGCGAGCCGGACAGGAGTTCCGATAGGGAGTAAACCGGAAAGGATTCCTTTCGATAGGGGATCAGAAACTGGTACCCCCTGGCGTCCGCGTCCACATAGGATCCGTCGTTTTTTTCAAAGGGTTCGATGGTCGTCATGCCGAGTTGAAGGTGTTCGGGGCGGTCCTGATCGGGCCGGGGGGTCACCCCGTTTGCCTGGAGGTACTCCAGGGAGAGCCTTAGAGGGAAAGACGAGAAGACGCTCTCCCCATCGTCCATGAACAGAAGGGCGCGCCGCACAATCCCGTCCCGGTCCACCAGGATGTCGTTGAAGGCGATTCGATCGGTCCCGGTGAGGGCCTTTGACGGAGGGACTCCCCGATCGCCGAATTTCATGACCCCTATGACCTTCTTCTCCCGCCCCAGAAGAACGTTCAGTTCCTCGGTGCCGGGCGGGACGGGCAGGTCACGAAAAATATCCAAGCCTATCACCGCAGGATTCGAGCGGCAGAGGATAGTGAGGGTTTCTTTCAGCACATGATCAGTGACAGGCCATTTGTCCAGGCGACGTATGTCTTTTTCAGTGATCCCGATAACGACGATCCTCCCGTTCGCCCCGGCATCAGGCGCTGCCAGACGAGTGAGCCAATCGTATCCGGCCAACTCCACGCCTTCCAGGTATCCGGCGCCCCGCAGGGACAAGACGACGAGGCAGACGAGGCAGCCGAATGCGATTCCCGCCGTCCACCGCGAAAGCAGAATGAGTCTTCCTCGGACCATGGTACCTGCTGTAATGGCTAGAGCCAGTTGTTGATCAAGAGAAAAGAGGCCCGGCGTGCAGAGTGTCTGTACCTGAGATCATATACCACTCTAAAATAAATGACGCCAAAGGGAGAGTCCATGACATTCTTGACACGCCCCGATGAGTCCATTCGTGCCTGTGTTCCTGAAGACCCCGAAAGACTCCATGAATTTCTTGAAATGATCGCTGTCTGCTACTATGAAAGAAGACGAGAACCCACTTTGCTTTTGCAGAGGCCGCTGGGGGTCTACCCTTCGCCGGGATGACGATGCGAAGGTTTTTCGTAGAATACGCGGGTGGACGCCCGTCAAGGATATTCACTTATGGATCACCTCACGGTAAACCACGGAAGAATCGAGGCCCGATGGCACGGGCCCCCGCCGGGTGAGGCGCCCACACTGGTGTTCCTGCACGAGGGGCTCGGGTGCGCGGCCATGTGGCGGGATTTTCCTGAAAGGCTGGGAAAAGCCGTGTCCTGCGGCGTGCTGGTATACAGCAGGTTTGGATACGGGAGCTCGGACCCGTGCGAACTGCCCCGGCCCCTCGACTACATGCAGCAGGAAGGACTTTTCATCCTGCCCGAGGTGATCAAGTCCGCCGGTATCCGGGAGTGCGTCCTCGTCGGGCACTCGGACGGCGGGTCCATCGCCCTTGCCTATGCGGGTGGGACGCCCGCCGCTTCCATAAAGGGGGTGGTCACCGAGGCGGCCCATGTCTTTTGCGAAGAGCTCAGTGTGCGGTCCATCCGGGAAGCCAGGGAAAACTACCTGCATGCGAATTTGAGGGACAAGCTCTCGAAATACCACGGCGCCAATACAGAGTGCGCCTTTTGGGGCTGGAACAGGGCCTGGCTGGACCCGGATTTCATGAATTGGAGTATCGCGGAGTACCTGCCGGGCATCCGCGTCCCACTGCTGGCGATCCAGGGAAAGGAAGATCAGTATGGGACGCCCGCACAGGTGGAGGCCATCCAGTGCCGGGCCGGCGGACCCGTGGAGGTCCTCATGCTTGACAACTGCAGGCATTCTCCCCACCTGGACCGGGAGGAGGCGGTTTTCGAGGCCATGGGGGAGTTCATCCTGAGGGTCGTGCGTTGAAACACGACCACCCCGCGCCGCCCCCGGCCCCTGGTGCTGACAAATCTAACGGCAACCTGTTCAGGAGAAGACCATGATGAGATTCGACGTAGTGGATGAAAATTTTCTCAGGAAGCGATCCGCCCTCAAATGGGGGCGTTGGGATCGGGACACCATCTCCTTGTCCGTCGCGGACATCGATTTTCCGGCCCCCGATTTTATCCGGGAGGCCGTCGTCAGGGCGGCAGGGGAGGACCGCACCCCTTACTCCCAATTCGGCGGAGACCCGGACGTCCTCGAAACCGTGTGCCGAAAGCTGAGGACGCACAACGGCATCCCGGCCGACCCCGAGGACGTCCACATGGTGCCCGGGACCATGTTTGCCATCTTTCTGGCATGTTACTACGCCCTCCGAGAGGGGGACGAAGCCATCGTCAGTCCCGCCCCCATCTACCCGCCGTTTGTGGAGAATATCCTGAACGCGGGGGCCGTTCCGGTGTTCAATCCCCTGAAGTTCCAGGAGAACCTCCAGCTGGACCTCGAAGACCTGAGGGCGCGCATCACGCCGAGGACAAAGCTTCTCATGCTCTCCAACCCCCACAACCCGACAGGCCGAGTCCTGACCCGTGCCGAGCTGGAGGGTCTCGGGGGGATAGCCGAAGAGCACGACCTCCTGATCTTCTCGGACGAGCTTTACGAGGACATGGTCTTCGAGGGGAGCCACGTGAGCATGGCCTCCCTGTCGCCGGAACTCTTCGAAAGGACCCTCACCGTTTTCGGGTTCAGCAAGGCGTTCGGCATCCCCGGATACCGGATCGCCTGCATCGTGTGCCGCGGCAAGCACATGCAGAATCTCAAGAAGCACCTCCACGCGATGATCGTCCACGCGGACACCCTTGCCCAGGCTGCCGGCAGGGCCGCCCTGGAACACGGGGGCGGCTGGCTTCGAGATCTCATGGCGCACCTGGCGGAGATGCGGGGCTACGGTGTGCAGAGGCTTTCGGCCCTTCCCGGGGTGACCTGTCACTCGCCACAGGCCACTCCCTTCCTCTTCCCGAACATTGCATCCCTGGGGAAAACCAGCGAAGAGACGGCCGCGTTTCTCGAAAAGGAGGCCAAGGTCGTGGTCATGCCAGGATCGGCCTTCGGCCCCAACGGCGAGGGTTATCTGCGGATAAACTTCGCCACCAGCCGGACGGTTCTGGAAGCGGCCTTCGACCGCATGGAAAAGGCCCTCGGGCAGGGATCCGTATTAGCCCCCCGATAAGGAGTGATTTTCATGGAAGAAAAACGTGATGAGATGATCGTCCCCAAGGAAAAGGCCGTCTTTAGACTTGACCAGCATGGAAAGTGGTGGCATTTCGAACAGGGGCGCTTCGAAAATCCCCGTATCATCGCCCATTTTCACTCCTGCATTCGAAAGGACGAGCACGGATATCACCTCCTCCAGGAACACAGGCATTTCCGGGAGAAGGTATATTTCCCATACGAGGATACGGCCCTTTTTGTCTTTGACGTCCTCAAAAAAGGCGAGGACGTCACCCTGGTCCTCAACACCGGAGAAGAGGCGATGCTCCGGCCCGAAGACCTGTTTATCGAAAACGACAACCTCTACGTCCGGGTTGGGGAGCACAGGGTCCGTTTCACGCAGGACGCCCTCATAAGAATATCGGACCGCCTGGAGTTCGATGACGAGGAAAACACCCGCATCCGCTTTCGCGGGAAAATATATCTGATCCCCGACAGGTCTGCCTAGCATCGTTGCCGTGCGGCATCTTGCGCCGCTGGAGTGGCGGTGCAGGGCACTTCACTCCTTTGTGCCCTTTGGTTGCGATCTCCAATGCGAAATAATCCGATTCCGATGAAACCTTCCAACACCGGGGATTTGGTGCCGGGGCCGGGGACTTTTTGTTTGCGAAGGCCGCTGGATCCCGGCCTTCGCCGGGATGAGTGCGCCTGTGAAGGCGCCATAACAGCACGGTGAAAGTCCGTGTCGGGGTAAGCCAAGGCCCCGTAGCTGAAGGTAACTGCGTCGCTG
>Ga0272443_10002368_pt1 | contig 24268 bp, 25 predicted proteins | sample SSMAcet12_FD_193581 | JGI IMG/M metagenome (GOLD analysis project Ga0272443, IMG submission 193581) | Marine sediment archaeal communities from Little Sippewissett salt marsh, Falmouth, MA, United States - SSM-Acet-12 | ecosystem: Environmental > Aquatic > Marine > Wetlands > Sediment ...
CAACACCGTCACCATATTCCTGGCGCTGTCGGTGGGCGCCACCATGCAGGCCGAGAGCTTTCTCACCATGGCCACGCTCAAGATCATCCTGCTGGGGCTTGTTGCTTTCATCTTCTCCACCGCAGGCGGAACGCTTTTCGGTCAGTTGATGAAGATACTCTCCGGCGGCAAGATAAACCCGATGATAGGGGCCGCGGGCGTATCGGCCGTACCTATGGCCGCGCGCGTAGTACAGCGCGTGAGCGCCTCGGAGAACCCCACGAACTTTCTGCTCATGCACGCCATGGGACCCAACGTCGCGGGGGTTATTGGCACGGCCGTAGCGGCCGGCGCCATGCTTACGCTGCTGACGTCGTAGATATCGTTTACCGTATCAGGCCCCCGCGCTTTCACGCGCGGGGGCTTTTTTTGTGGGCTTTCGGGGTTACCGGAGACCACTCCTTATGAAATAATGTATGGACAGAAGGGGAGTGTACCAATGTCCATCTCAATGATCATTCTCGGCGTGCTTGCGGGGGGCGCCGCCGGATACGTAATCAAGTTGCCGGCGGGCGTACTTGTGGGGGGGCTTGTCGGAGGAATAATAGTCAAGGCGTTGCTGTCGGGTCCCGCGAAAGAGCTTCCCGTCCTGTCGATCGTATCCCAGCTTATGGTGGCTCTGGTTATCGTCCTTCAGTCGGATACCGTGTCTCTCAGGGCGCTTCCCCGAATGGTTCCCCTGGCCTTTTTCTACAGCCTGTGCCTCGTGGCCTTCAGCCTGATTTTCGCCCTTGTGCTTGAGAAGTTCTTCGGTGTCGATGCGCTTACGGCGCTGTTCTCGGCCGCTCCCGGAGCGCTTTCCGGCATGGGCATAGCATCGGCCGACGTAGGGGCGAACGCTCCGCTTGTCCTGGCGGTACATGTCGTCAGGGTCGTTACCATTCTTGTAACAGTGCCCCTTATCGCCGGCTGGTGGGTGGCCAGGTGAATTCGGCCGCCCGGACGTTCATCGTTTCATGGTCGGCCACCTATCTTGTACAGGCCTATGTTTCTACGTTTTTTCTCTATCCGCTGTTTCTGAAGAACGCCGGTTACAGTTTTTCGCTCATCGGCTGGCTGATGAGCATTTTTTTCATCGCGGCGACCGTCGCAAGACCCTTCGCCGGGTGGATGAGTGAAAAACTGGGCATAAGGAAAACTTTTCTGCTGGGGGCGCTGTGGCTGCTTGTTGTTTCCATCCCGCTGCTGTGGGTCCGTAGCGTTGCGTGCCTGCTGTTTCTGAGGGCGATGCTGGGAGCCGGGTTCGGGCTGTGCATGGTGTCTCTCACGGCGCATCAGGCGCTGAGCTTTCCCGAAGAAACGCGAGGCAATGCTTTTTCTCTTATAGCCCTGGCCTACGTTCTTCCGCAGATATCCGTTTTTCCTCTTTCCGATCTTTTTCTTTCGTCGGGATGTGACCTCGGGTACCTGATGATATTGCCGGTCCTGGCGGGTCTGACAGTGATCGCGGCGTTCTACGTACCCGATCTGGGGTCGGCCGAAGAGACGGGCAGGGAACCCTGGGGTACATGGGGGGAGCTGCGTCTGGTGCGGGGGCTGTGGCCCCTGCTCTTTTCGGTTTTCCTTTTCGGCCTCATAAATTCCTTCGGTATCCAGTATATTCCGCCTATTCTGGGGTTGCAGGGTCTGATCCCGAGCGCGTTTCTGGTGGCAAACGCGGTAATGTCCATTATTATAAGAATAGCGGGTAGCAAATTGATGGACAGGATCTCGCGAAAAACGTTCGCCGGGTTCACCTCGGCGTGGCTGGGTCTGATAATACTGCTTGTTCTGACAGCAGGAACGAACCCGGCCATTGTCTGCATGGGGCTGGCGTATGGCCTGGGCATGGGGTTCGGTTTTCCAATACATCTGGCGCTTGTGCCGGATACGGTCCCTGCGCACCTGCGCCCCAAGGGTGTTGCACTTGCTTTTTTCGCAATGGATCTGGGATGGATAATTTCTTCTCTGGCGGCGGGCTACGTGGCCGAGGCGCTGGGTTTAAGAACTCTGGTGGCCCTGTTCGGCCTTATTGGCCTGACGGGCGGCCTCGCGTTGTACCTGTTCGGCTGGAGACCGATATTGAGGAAACCGTAGAAGCAAAGGCGTGAGACGTGAGACGTGAGACGTTTGTTGTTAAGGGGCGAAGAAAGAATGGATAGAACTATCGAAAGAGCCCATTGCAGGCTTGAAGCATGGAAAGCGGCAATCAATGTCGTTAAACTTGTTTACAAGCTTACAAAACAATTCCCTGACGAAGAAAGATATGGTCTGGTAAGCCAGATGCGTCGCTGCGCAGTTTCTATACCGAGTAACATAGCTGAAGGAGCTGGTAGGGGGTCCACCAGGGAATTCATACGTTTTCTCTGTATAGCCCGAGGTTCTATCTGTGAACTCGAAACCCAGTTCTTTTTGAGCAAAGAGCTTGGTTATCTCTCCAGTCTGAAAGAAGCTTCAAGTTCATCCAACAGGGTTTTTCAGCTTGTCTGCGGCCTTATTCGATCATTGGAGAAAAATGTTGATAAATGCTAAAAAGGCTTCATTGAGATGGTCCAAAAGTTTTTTGTATTTTCGTCTAACGTCTGACTTCTGACGTCTTACCTTTTAGCGACTTTCTTCGCAAACACTGACATGTTCTCAAAAGCATATTTACTGGTTCGGAATGAAAGGAGCGATAGAGATGGATCTGCACACGTTTTTCAGCGAAGAAGTGAAACCGGCTCTTGGGTGTACCGAGCCGGGAGCGGTGGCCCTTGCGGCGGCTACCGCGGCCCGGCGCCTCGATCACGAGGTGGAAAAGATATACTTGCGGCTTTCCGCCAATATTTTCAAGAACGGACTCAATGTGGGTATCCCCGGGACCGGAGGACTCAAGGGAAACCTTCTGGCGGCGGCCCTCGGAGTACTGGCGGGCGACCCGGACAAGGGTCTTATGGTCCTTTCCGACATTTCCGACAGCGATGTCCTTAAAGCGAAGGCAATGCTGGAAAAGGGAATGATCTCACAGGAAGTAGTGGACGACGTTCCCAAGGTGTACGCGGAGGTCGACCTGTCGGGCGGCGGTGAAACGGCCATGGCCGTTGTATCGGGGCGGCACGACAGGATAGCCGAGATACGCAGAAACGGAACGGTCGAACAAAGGCAGATCGAACCCGGGACGGGCGGAGAGACCAGACCAGCCTACATGGAAGAACTGCTCGACCAGGACATGGAGGGGCTCTGGGAGCTTGCCGGAACCATAGACGGGGAACTCAGGGATTTTATGCATGAGGGCGCGGAAATGAACCTGGGTATGTCGCGCAGGGGCTTAAGCGAACCGTGGGGCCTGGGAGCGGGATATGTTCTTGGCAAAAAGGGTCCTCAAGACGATATGCTGTGGAAGATCAAGGCCTGGACGACGGCCGCCGCGGATGTGCGAATGGGGGGCGGACCATGGCCCGTAATGAGCAGCGCGGGAAGCGGGAACCACGGGATCACCGCAATAGTACCGGCAGCGGTGGCTGGAGAAGAATGGGGATCCAGTCGCGATGAAATAGCCGAAGCGCTGGCTTTAAGCCATCTGGTCACAGGCTATATCAAGGCGCACACGGGGCGCCTGACCCCCGTATGCGGCTGTGCCGTCGCCGCAGGCTCAGGGGCGGCGGCGGCCCTGGTGCGCCTTTCGGGAGGAACGCCCGCCCAGGCGGGGCAGGCCGTGGCGTCGCTTCAGTCGGCCGTTCTGGGCATGGTGTGCGACGGTGCAAAGGGCTCGTGTTCTCTCAAGGTAGGCGCGGCGGCAGGTGAAGCCTGGATCTCGGCCATCCTGGCGCTGGAGGGCTACGGTGTGCAGGACCGCCAGGGAGTCGTGTCGCCCGATCTCAGGGAAACAGCCAGAAACGTCGGAGTTTTCAGCAGCATAGGGCTGTCTCCCGCGGATTCGGTTATTATAAAAATATTACAGGACAAGGCCCGGGCCTAGCTCAGGCCGGGAGCACCAGCACGGGGCAGGGAGCGTTTTCCACAAGGACCTCGCCAGTGCTCCCTATTATCAACTGCCACAGTTCGCCGTGGGTGGAAAGCCCGACGACAAGCAGGCAGGGGCCTATTTCCCTGACCCTGTTCAAAAGGTCCGTTTCGGGTTCTCCTCCTATAACGTCTATGGCGACATCAGGGTTCCAGGAGGACACCATGGAGCGCACCTCCCCCGCGGCTTCCCATGCCGACTGGGTCAGCCATTCGGCCGACGATGTGTCATCGAGAGGTACTGCGTGCAGCAGTGTGATGGAGCCGGTGGATCGTCCCAGAAGCGCATGCAGATCGGTCAGGGTGCGTTCCGTCCTTTCGGGAGAAAGGTCGGTGCATACTACGATCTTGCTGAACAGGTTTTCCGGAGGCATTGCCTCGTCTCTGGTTTTTACCACCAGATGCGGTATGGCCAGGTAGCGGATAAGCGGCGCCACAACGTCTCCCTGTTCGGAGAACATGACCGAAAAGGAACAGCCTTCGCGATGCGCAATGTCAGATAGAACCTCGTAGGTGTCCCCGGCTTCTGCTATCGTTGAATTGCGGATGTTCCGTTCGGACAGTTCGTCGCTTATGGAGCCCAGTATTTCTTCGGCTTCCTGAAGCAACTCCGGCGTGTTGACGCCTGCTGAAGTGTCTACGACATGAGCCAGAACGAATTCCGAGTCGTCGTCGGCCAGATTGTCCACCGTCCATACGAGACCCTTGCGCGAAAGAGGGGTAAAATCAATAGGAAACAGTATTTTCCGAAGCATGGCGAACGCTCCTCTCTGTTTTCTGCTATGCTGATTTAGTCTACCAAACCACGGGCCTTCGTCAAGAACCCCTGGAACGCAGGTCCTTTGAACCGACGGAGTGGTGTATGAATAACCTGGATTCCGGCTCTGAATGGACATGGAAGACGCTGTCTCTTTTCCGGAGGCTCGTATGCGCTCTGCCGCACCGCGCCGCACTGCGCATAGGTTCCTGCGTGGGGTCACTGGTGTGGCTGTGCTGCCGCAAGCGTGTAGATAATGCGGAAGCACGCTGTGTCTATGTTCTGGGAGTAGGTGTTACCGTAGCCAGAACCATAGTGAGGGAATCGTACCGAAACCTGGGCCGGAGCCTTGTCGAATTCGTCCGGCTTCCTGTTACCCGGGAAAGAGTCCTGCAATACGTGCACGTTCATGGCGAAGAAAACCTGCGAACAGCCTTCGATGAAGGCAGGGGAGTTATTCTGTTGACCGCTCACATGGGCAACTGGGAATATACGGCGGCCACCCTGGCTCTCGGGGGTTATCCCATGAACGCCATAGGCGCCGACCAGCGAGACCCGCGTATCACCGCGCTCATTGGAGACCTGAGAGGTTTCTGCGGCGTAAAGACCATAGGCAAGGGGTTCGATCTCAAAGCCGCGGTACGGTGCCTCAGGAAGGGCGAGATACTTGGCGTTCTGCTCGATCAGGATTTCAGAGACAAGGGACTTCCCGTACCGTTTCTGGGGGTTCCGGCCAGTACTCCGTTCGGCCCCGTCAAAATGGCCGAAAAGATAGGTTCCAGGGTTGTACCGCTTTTCATTGTACGTCGGCCCGACAGGGTCAACCACGATCTTTACATACTTCCCGCGCTTGAGGGCAAAGAAGGAAAGCCTTTCGGAGTGGATACTGAAGAATCGCTGCGTCAGTGCAACGATGTTCTGGGAGAATGGATAGAACGCCATCCGGATCACTGGATGTGGCTTTACTCCAGGTGGGCCTCCACAATGGGAGACAGGCCGTGATAGTTGCGGTGGATCCGGGGACCGGCAAATTCGGTTGGGCCCTGGCCTCCGACCAGGGAGACCTTGCTGCGTCGGGCGTCATGCATGCGGATGGTCTTGACGGGTTTTTCGACATCCTGCTTTCGTTTGACGCTGCGTCGCTGAAAAAGGCGGCTGAGGAATGGATACCCCGGAACCTTTGCCTGGAAAGCGAAATGCTGGTGCTTCTGGGCTCGGGTACAGGGCACAGACCCTTTCGGAAGTCGCTCGATGAAAGGGGGTTGTCCCCCGTTCTGGTGGCGGAGGACTTTTCCACCCTCGAAGCCCGCAAATCGTACTGGAGGCTTCACCCGCCGACTGGATTGCTGAAGCTACTCCCCGAATCCATGAGGGTGCCTCCCCGGCCGATAGACGATCTGGCGGCCTGGGTGATCATAAAGAGGTTCCTGAAGACAAGATAACAGTTACAACGGGAGATGAGAGCAGTGGCGAAAACACCCAGACTGAAGATATTCATGGAGCAGCCGGGATTTGCGGTAGGATGCGTTGAGCTTGAATACACCGACGTGGAAATGGAGTCGTATCAGGTGAGGGACGAAAGGGTCGAGGTGGGAAGGATCCTCGTCGATCTGGAGAAGGATTTCGGAGACAGTATCAGAGTGGATCTGCTTGACCCGCGTAACATCATGTGTCTACTGGATGTGCTGCGCTTCAGGATCAGGGGAACGGAGGCCACATGGGTCCTGAACGGGAAACTGCTGGCCAGGGGAGTTCCGGAGAGGGAGTATCTCTGGAACGAGATCGATCGGACGCTGACGTCTTAGAAAGGGAAACCCGACTGTGAGAGAACGTTATACAAAAGTCTTCAAGGAAGAAATGATACTGGTCTACGCCCTTGTCAAATGGTTGCTTCTTTCCGTTACGGCGGGCGTAGTTGTGGGGGCCGCTGCGGCCCTTTTTCTTTTTCTGCTCGACTACAGCATAGGCGAGGTTCAGGTGCTGCCGATGTGGAGGCTCCTTCTGCTTCCTCCCGGATTTCTGGCTAGCTCCTGGCTTATCCGCAAACTGGCCCCCAATGCGGCCGGACACGGGACAGAAAAGGTGATAGAAGCCGTCCATAATAACTCGGGGCGTATAAAGCTGGCCGTCGTTCCGGTAAAGCTGGTGGCCACCGTCATCACGCTGGCCTCCGGGGGTTCGGCCGGCAAGGAAGGACCGTGCGCCCAGATAGGCGCGGGGCTCACTTCTACGATGGCCACGCTATTGAGATTCAACGACACGGATCGAAAGAAACTGGTTATCTGCGGTATTTCGGCAGGGTTTTCGGCCATTTTCGGCACGCCTGTGGCGGGCGCCATTTTCGGCCTGGAGGTCTTGTTCATAGGCCAGATATTTTATGACGTGATGCTGCCTTCTTTCGTAAGCGGCATAGTGGCGTTCCAGACGGCCGGTCTGCTTGGAGTGCAATACGGTGTCCATACAATGGTCCAGGTCCCTCACATGAACATTACAACCATCATGTGGGTGCTCGGAGCGGGTCTTTTCTGCGGCCTGGCCTCCATGGTGTTCATCGAGATACTGGGGCTTACCCAGAGGGTTTCAGGGATGCTCAAGATGGGACCCAACAGGAAAGCCCTGCTGGGCGGAAGCATTCTGGTCGTCCTGGCCCTTGTCTTTGGGACCAGGTATCTGGGCCTCGGGCTAAGCACCATAGAACATGCGGCGCAGGGCGTACCCGTTCCTCTTTGCGCCTTTATCCTTAAATCCCTTTTCACCGGGATAACGCTTTCGTTCGGCGGCAGCGGAGGCATAGTTACACCCACGTTCTTCGTGGGCGCCACATCCGGGTTTACCTTCGCCACGCTTTTCGGTCTGGATCCATCGTTCTTCAGCGCCATAGGGTTCGCGGCGGTGCTTGCGGGAGCGGCGAATACCCCCATAGCCGCAACGATAATGGCCACAGAGATGTTCGGGTCGGGGATAACGTCATACGCGGCCGCCGCCTGTATTGTGGCGTTCGCGGTCAGCGGACACAGAAGCGTATACCCGAGCCAGATACTGGCAAGACCCAAGTCGCCTATTTTCAGACTGACCGGCTGCGACCTGCCCGTCGACCAGTCTGAATCGGAAATGGAACTGGGCCAGTCGATCATTCCTTCAATGATGTCCTCTTTCGAGGGATTCTGGGAGCGCAGGGCCTTTTATACCAGGGATCAGAACCCGGACGGCCCCGATAAAGCTGTAGACGATTCAAAAACAGGCGGCAAGGATGATTCCTGACGGCGGCTCTTCCATCGTCGGGGAATAAACTGGCCTTCCGGCGTTTAACCCGTGATCGTATGGGAGGGATCTCCGTGGTCGGATCGCGGAAGCTTTTCCTGGTTTTATTGGTTTTATTCCTTTTATGCGTACATGTTCCGCCTGTTTTGTGCGAAAAACGCGTGATTTTGACTCAAAGCGAAAAAGATATCGACCTGGATGGCGTCGATGAAATTATCGCTGTGGAAATGGTGAGCGGAGATCGTGTAGTGGAGACCGAACCGGGCCCTTTCACGGGTGAACGATTCGAGGGTTTTTTCAAACTGGTGGTTCGCAAAACGGAAGGCGAGTCGAAAAGCCTTTTGCTCAACCCGTTGTTTTTTCCCGAATACCCCGATGAGCCGATGCTGTTTATGGACGAGCAATGGGAAATCCATTTCACCGACTACAATGCCGACGGCCGCCCGGACTGCAATCTGGGGCAGTACGCCGGCTCTAACGGAAACGTTTATATCATCGTCGCATTTTCGCCTTCCGGCCAGCCTTATGTAATGCCGTTCGAGGGCAGGCCTCGTGGGATCTTCGCGGCCGACAGTGAATATTCCAGCGCCGCGCTAGTACCGCTTACCGGCGGCGGCGTGGTTTTTGAGTGGTACGACAACACGCGGGGTGTGACCGTAAGGGAAACCTGGGTGTGGGACCAGCTGAATGGTCACTTCTTTTTGCAGTCGACAGCTTCATTGTAGAAAAACACGCTTTGGAAGGCCCGGGTAGAGACGGCTCCGCAAATTGGCCCGGAAAAATCCGGGATCAACGGGTCCTTGATGCTAAAATCGTATGGAGGGGGCGATTAAATTAGATTGCCGCGAACCTGAAAATATGCGAACCCTTTTCTGGGATATTGACTGGAACGATATGGATATATCGAGGCACAGGGAATTCATGGTCTCACGTGTGCTGAATCTGGGAGACGAAGAGTCCGTACGCTGGCTGCTTTCAATTGTTTCGAGAGAAGAAGTCATAGATATAGTAAAAAACAGCCGCAGCCTGAGCCCCAAGACCTTGACCTGTTGGGAAAACATCCTGGGCCTGCGTGAAGATATAGCGAAATGTTCCTGAATATCCTGGAACCGGAGCAAATCAGTTTGCTTGAAGCACTGTTGGAAAAGCCTCCTGCGCCTCACGCCTATCTGGCCGGAGGAACAGGGTTGGCCCTTCTGTATGGACACAGAAAATCAGTTGATTTCGACTGGTTTTCAACGAAACCCTTTGATATTCTGGGGTTGCAGAGAAAATTGAGCACCTTCGGCAACATGCGAATTGCGGAAACGTCGGAAGGGACCTTCAGCGGATGGATAAACGATATCAGGGTTTCCTGGTTCTATTACCCTGATCCCCTGATCGATGATCTCGTAAGGCCGAAAGAAAAACAGGGCCTCAGCATCGCGTCTCCCCGGGACATTGGACTAATGAAATGGGCGGCTCTGGCCGCCAGGGGGGCCAGAAAAGACTTTATCGACATATATGAGCTCGACATGCATGGTATCCTCCTCGAATGTTTCTACGACATGCTGCCGCTCAAATTTCCCGCAGCGGTCATAAATCGTTACCATATGCTAAAAAGCCTTTCCTGGTTCGAAGACGCCGAAAAGGAACCGTGGCCGATCATGATACGTGACATTGCATGGGGCGAAGTCAAAGACCGGTTTCTAAAGATTCAGAAAACCCTGTTTCAACGCATATCCCCTGAAAACCCACAGAGATGATCAGGCCTTACCTCCGCGAAATTCCAGCGCCACCCTCATTTGCATTCTGGCCAGGGAAGTTATGTCTATGAGATTATGGTAGAAAACCCCCTTGAGCATGGAGGCGTCTCCTTCGGCGAGGTAGTCGGCGTACAGTTGCGGGATATCCCGGCCTGGCACGTCTTCCTCGTCCCTCACGACTCCCAGAATTCTGGATTCCACTGTTCCCAGGCGGCAGTTGGGAAGGCGGTCGCGCCAGAAGCGGCGGGCTATTTCCAGAAGATCAAGATGTCCCGTCTGGCGCCAGGTTTTCCGGACCGAAGCCATGCGCATTCTGGATGCTATAAAGGGCAGATCGAAACTTTTGCCGTTATAGGAAACAAACCCCGCGTTCCCTGGGATAGCTTCACCAAACGCCTGCAAAAAGATCTTCTCGCAGGACGGGTCGGTCAGGAAATACTGTTTCACGACCAGCGTTTCTCCGGAGGGCTGGCCAACGCCCGCCAGAAAAAACAAGTTCCTTCCGCCGCATAGCCCTGTGGTTTCTATATCGACGAAAACGGGTTCCATGGCCGCGCCCAGGCGCTCCAGCTCTTTGACGGAGTCCCTCGCGTCGAAACCCTCAATAGCGATCCTGTTTTCGGTAACGAACACCCCCGGCGCCACCCATTCTCCTGGCGGCAGCCCCGGTATATCCAGTCTCAGCAGATCCTCAAATCCCTTTTGCATGACATTTCTCCCCGGGTTCAGAGTCAGGTCCGATTATACACTCAGCCTTCATGCTGGTTCCTGTTTGCCGATGAACAAAAGGCCACGGAATCCGCAACGCCGAAATAACCGCACCTGAAAGAGCAAGCAGGGTTTGTTTTTATCTGACCAATAATCGTACTATATTTCGGGCGAGGTTAACATCGCCTCCGGAGAAAAAGCGGGTCACAAGGCCTCCCGGTCGGCCCGGTTCATTTGAAAAGATCGGCACGACAGGAAAGCTTGCTAAAAACACTAAAATAATCTGAATGTTCCCTAAGCCGGTTATTTGGTAAAATGACCTGTAATGGAAATTATCTTTTTGGGGAGGTGCAGCAGTTTGAAGAAAGCAGGTATTCTGGTTCTCGTATCAGCGCTCGTATTATGTCTTGGCGTAGGAGCCGCATTGGCCGAGGAGCCGATCAAGGTTGGGTATCTGGCCGCGCTTACCGGCGACTGGGCCGCTTACGGACAGACAGAGGTCAATTCCGCCCAGCTGGCTGTCGAGGAGATCAACGCCGACGGCGGTGTCCTGGGAAGGCCCCTCGAACTCGTTGTCTACGACTGGAGAACGCGTGTTGAAGACGGTGTAAACGCCGTCCGCAGGATGATCGAGAAGGACGATGTAGTCGCGATCGTCGGCGCCAACGGCAGCAGCATCAATATCGCCATCGCGCCGCTCGTCAACGAAGCCGGAGTTCCCCAGATCGGGACAGTGGGCACCAACGTCTACTGCACCATCGACAGGAAAGGCAATGTATACCCCTATTCCTTCCGCATCTGCTTCACCGACCCGTATCAGGGTAAGGTTCTCGCCTACTTCGCAGCCGAGGATCTCGGCCTCAAGAAGGCCGCCGTCCTTTATGACGTGGGCAGCGACTATTCGCAGGGTTTCAGAAAGTATTTCATCGAGAACTTTGAGAACTACGGCGGCGAGATCGTCGAAGACCAGGCCTTCCGGGGCGGCGTCGACGTCGACTTCCGCGCGCAGCTCACCAAGATCCGCGACAGCGGCGCAGAGGTTCTCATTCTCCCGAACATGGGCAAGGAAATGGCCCTTACCATCAAGCAGGCCCACGAACTTGGAATGGATGATCTCGTGGTCATGGGCGGTGACGGTTACGCCGACTTCATGTGGGATATCGCCGGCGAGTCCATGGAAGGCACCTACTGGGTAAACCATGTTTCTCCCGAGGACCCCAACATGCAGCCCTTCTTCGAGGATTACAAGGTCAAATACAATGACGAATGCAAGGAATTCGTCAACGGCATTCTTGCCTACGACGCCGTATACTGGCTGGCCGACGCCATCGAGCGCGCCGGAGCCGTTGACAGCGACGCCATCGCCAAGGCTCTTGAAAGCAGCCAGGGCGTGCAGCTTCATCACGCCGTCATCACCGTCGACCCCGCCGACCACAACCCCGTCGACAAGGACGCGGTCATGCTGGTGTGCGAGGACGGAAAAGCCCAGTTCCTGAAAATGATCAAGCCCGAATAATTCTGGCGCACGCATTTACCTATAACAGGCGGGCGTGGTGTTCGCGCCCGCCTGTTATTTTGATAGGAGTTGACCGGACTTGGACGTATTGATCCAGCAGATAATAAACGGGCTTTCACTCGGGTCCGTTTACGCGCTGATAGCCGTAGGCTATTCTCTCGTTTACTCGATACTGCTTTTTTCCAACTTCGCACATGGCGGGTTCCTCGTCATAGGCGGTTATATCTGTTACTACGCGCTCAGCAAGCTGGGTGTCGGCATATGGACGGCCGCCACACTCTCGCTTCTGGGGGCGGGTTTTTCCGCTATCCTTACGGAACGAATGGCCTACAAGGCCATACGTGAACGAACCGACGTAAAGCTTTATCTTCTGATCGCTTCCCTGGGTATGAGCATCGTTATCGAAAACATATTCGTCATTGTGGCGGGTGGGAGATTCAGGGCTCTTCCGGAGGTAATACCCACGAACCCGGTTTCCCTGTTCGGACATATCACGACCAGTGCTTTCGATATCCTGTCTCTTGTGGTGGCGGTCGTCTGTCTTACCTTCCTCCATCTTTTCCTTGCGAAAACCAAGTGGGGGCTCGCCATAAGAGCCGCCTCATACGATCTTAAAACCGCCGGCTTGATGGGAGTCAACGTCAACAGGCTTATTTCGATAGTTTTCTTTGTCGCCGGGGTGCTTGCGGCGGTGGGGGGGATATTCCTCTCTGTTCGATATACCCTGTATCCCCAGTTGGGCCTGATAACCATAAAGGCCTTTGTTGCAGCGGTTATAGGGGGACTGGGATCCCTGCCCGGCGCAATAGTGGGGAGCCTTATTCTTGGGCTTTCCGAAATGCTTACAGCCGGATTCATTTCCAGCCAGATGAGGGATCTGGTTGTTTTCTCATTGCTCGTGTTCACCTTGCTGGTCAAGCCCTCGGGGCTGTTCGGCAAGGACGTGAGCGAGAAGGTATAAGGGGACAGGGCCATGTCCGGTTATTCTGAAGGAATCATAATTCTGCTGTGCATAAACGCCATAGCGGCAATGGGCGTAAGTCTTCTTATAGGCTTTACGGGCATTTTTTCCCTGGGTCACGCCGGCTATATGGCGATAGGGGCCTACACGGCTGCGATAGCTACGTTCCAGTATGAGATACACTGGCTTCCCGCCATTATCATGGGCGGAATATTCGCGATGATCGTCGCTCTCGTAATAGGCGTCCCTACCCTGAAACTGATGGGAGACTATTACGCCATCGCATCCATTGGGCTTGGAGAATCCATAAGGCTGGTGCTGGAAAACTGGGATTCGGTCACCCGCGGCGCCAGAGGCTACCCCGGGATCGACGGCTTCACTTCGCTGCCGGTGGCATTGATCTTTACCCTGCTGATGGGTTTGATAATGTTCAATCTGATAAACAGCCGTTTCGGAAGAAGCCTCAAGGCGTGTCGGGACGATTACATAGCGGCTTCGCTGATGGGTTACAATACCTTTCATTTCCGTGTAGCCAGCCTGGGCATCTCCGGTTTCTACTGCGGAGTGGCGGGCGCGCTGCTTGCGGGATTTCTTACCTACCTCCAGCCGGTAATGTTCGACATGCTCAAATCGACCGAACTTACCTCGGTAGTCGTTTTCGGTGGTCTCGGTTCGATGAGCGGCACGCTGGTCGGAACGGCGGTCATAACGCTTGTAACGGAATTGTTCCGGCCCATTTCGCAATACAGAATGTTCATTTACGGCGCGGTGCTCGTGGGCGTAATGGTCTTCAGGCCCGAGGGCATAATGGGTCAGAGGGAACTGAACAGGGAATGGTTCGCTGAAATGGGCAAAAAGATCGGGAGACTTTTTTCCGGACGTAAAGGGGGCGCTGCGGAATGACCGCCCTTCAGAACCCGGTTATAGAACTGCAGAACGTCAACAAGTTCTTCGGCGGCGTTCACGCGGTGCGGGATATGTCATTTGAGATAGAAAAGGGTGAACTGGCGGGGCTGATAGGCCCGAACGGGGCCGGCAAGACAACCATCTTCAACCTCGTTACCGGTGTGTATTCTCCCGACAACGGACACATAATGTTTCAGGGAGAGGACATCACGTCGCTGAAATCATTTGAGGTAATTCGCAAGGGCATATCAAGGACCTTCCAGAATCTGAGGTTGTTCCACGGCTCCACAGCTCTGGAAAACGTAATGGTTGCGATGCAGCAGCACCACCGTTACAGCTTCATGGAAGGAGCATCCCACCTTGGGAGATGGGGCAGGGTGGAGCGCGAGATACACCTGAAGAGCATGGAGATACTGGAAAGGGTAGGGCTTGTGGATCGCGCCAGGCAGGCGGCCGGAACGCTTCCCTACGGTATGCAGCGCAGGCTCGAGATAGGCCGGGCGCTTGCCCTTGACCCGGAGTTCCTGCTTCTCGACGAACCCGCCGCCGGAATGAACCCGGAAGAGGTTTTTGAACTCAACGACCTCATCCAGGGCATTCACAGGGATTTCAAGCTGACCATTCTGGTCATAGAACATCACATGGACGTCATAATGGAGATATGCCCGCATATCATCTGTATGAACTTCGGAGCCAAAATAGCCGAGGGCGATCCGGATTCCATCCAGAACCACCCGGAAGTTCTAAAGGCATATCTCGGCGAGGAGGTGGACGTATAATGTCCGGCGCGAAACCGATACTGGAAGTGCGCGACCTCCACGTCAGCTACGGCGCCATCAAGGCCTTGCGGGGCGTTTCACTCAAGGTCTACCCGGGAGAGATCGTCAGCGTCATAGGCGCCAACGGAGCGGGCAAGTCGACCATGATGCAGGCGATCATGGGAATGGTGACAAGGGAAAGCGGATCAGTGTCTCTGGAGGGCGAACCCCTGGCCAGCAAGAGCTTCCAGGTGGTAACCCAGGGCGTTTCCCTTACTCCCGAGGGCAGGATGGTGTTCGCCAACCTGACGGTTTACGAAAACCTGATGATGGGTGCGTTTCCCCGAAAGGAAAGAAGCAAGATAGAAGAGGATCTTACATGGGTCTTTTCGCTGTTCCCACGCCTTGAAGAACGCCGGGAGCAGTACGCCGGAACACTTTCGGGTGGAGAACAGCAGATGCTTGCGGTGGCGAGGTCGCTGATGTCCAGGCCCAGAGTCCTTCTGCTGGATGAGCCCTCACTCGGGCTGGCGCCTATAATCATCAGGGACATATTCAAGGAACTGAAGCGCATCAACGCCGAGGGCGTCACCGTTCTGCTGGTCGAGCAGAACGCCAGGCAGGCGCTTATGCTTTCGCACAGGGGATATGTTCTTCAGACAGGGAACATTATCCTGGAGGGGAAGTCCAGTGACCTGCTGGTGAACCCGGATGTGGAAGCCGCCTATCTGGGAACGGGCAAGGCCACCGGAACCGCCAGGCAATAACACAAACAGGGCCAGCCGGTCTTTTTCTGGAGGCGATACGGCATGAGCAACGGCAAAGAAGTCAAATACGCGGGTCGAATAGAAGACCTTCCCCTGATCCCGACACCGGATCACAAGGGGACCACCAAGCGGGTGATCTTTGGCCCCGGCCAGTTCTGGGAAGATCACGTGGCGCGGTTCTTTACGGTAGACCCGGGGAATCGGTCTCCGTTTCACGCACATGACTGGCCCCACTACGTGCTTATAGTCGAGGGTGTGGGAGAAGCGCATATTCTGGGCGACACCTATCCGCTGGAGCCTGGATACTGGGCCTTTGTTCCTTCGAACACCGAGCATTTTTTTGAGAACAAAGGAGAAGGCCCGCTGAAGTTCGTGTGTATAGTGCCCCGAAAGGGCGACGATTTCCAGGGTTGATCCACTGGTTACAGGATCCGGAAAAATATAAGAGCCGGAACGCTTACACCAGGGTTCCGGCTTTTTCTTTACCTGCATCGGGCAATGCTCTATCCTCAGTTTGCCTGATGCATCAGGCTGAATGGAGGTACTGAAATGTCGTTTGAAAAGATAATCGTCAGAAAAACGGAAAAGAAAGTGACCGTAGTAACGCTCAACAGGCCGGAAAAGATGAATTCGTTCGACAGCGAACTGGCTCTGGAACTGCTGTCCGCTTTCAGGGAACTTGACGTTGATCGCGATACGCGGGTCGTCGTGGTGAACGGCGCGGGCAAAGGTTTTTGCGCCGGCATCGACATTGCGGAACTTTCGGGCAAAAGCGCCATGGAATATCGCGAATGGGTGGAGCGGATGGAAAAACCGCTGCTGGCCGTTTCGCAGATGAAAAAACCGGTCATCGCACAGGTGCACGGGGTCGCCGCCGCCAACGGGTTGGGACTCGTGGCCTCGGCTGACCTGGCGATAGCTTCCGAAGACGCCCGAATGGGGCTTACGGCCATCAACGTAGGTCTCAACTGCGTGGGCCCCGTACTGCCGGTTCTTCGCAGCGTGGGCCGCAAACGGGCTCTTGAAATGCTGTTGTACGGCGAGTTGGTAAAAGCGCCCGAGGCTCTGGCGATGGGGCTGGTGAACAGGGTCGTAGCGGCCGAAAAACTCGAAGAGGAAACCATGGCCTGGGCCGAAAAACTGGCCGCCAAAAGCCCGATAGCAGTACAGATGGCCAAAAGCGGATTCTACCGGGCCGAGGATATGGAATACGAAAAGCAGTTCGCTTTTATGAACGAGGTGTTCGCCAGGCTCTGCACCACGGAAGACGCCGTCGAGGGTGTAAAGGCCTTTTTCGAAAAACGTCCGCCCCGATGGAAGGAGCAATGATCCCCCATGATCTGCAGATCCTCAAAACAGTCGGAAATCGGGTAGTTCTTTACTCTTTCAGGCTGTAGTCCTTTTCCCTGAAGAGTCGCAGGCAGGCTTCAACAGCCGGTGGATAGTAAAGGACACCGCTGTTCTGTTCTATTTCCTCAAGAGCTTTTTCGATGCCAAGGGTGGGTCTGTATGGCCTGTGGCTGGCCATTGCTTCAACAACGTCGGCCACGGCCATGATCCTTGCCTCGAGCATTATTTCTTCTCCCTTGAGACCGCGAGGGTAGCCCGATCCGTCAAGCCGTTCGTGATGCTGCTCGACTATCTCCGCCAGCGGCCATGGTGATTCTATTTCGCCCAGTATCTCCCTGCCGTGCTCGGGATGGCTTTTTATGATATCCATTTCCACTTCCGACAGTTTTCCCGGTTTGCTAAGAATCTCGGACGGTACGGAGATCTTTCCTATGTCGTGAACATAGCCGGCCATTGACACCGCATCCACGGTCTCAGTAGGGAGACCCATTTCAACGGCTACGGCCGCTGCAAGGTCGGCCACTCTGCGCTGATGGCCCGCCGTGTAGGGATCGCGGCGTTCAACGGTCTGGGCCAGGACCTCGATGGTGGATCTGACGGCCCTGCGCAGTTTTTCCGTGGCCTGTCGTTCCTGGTCCTTTGCCCTGCCTCGTTCGACCAGTGTTCCTATAAGGCGAGCCGACGCAAACAGCCTTTTTTTCGCCAACTCGATAATAAAGGGAGGCCTGCTGTCGTAAGCCTCGGCCTCCCGCCTGACCTTTTCGGCCGGAAGATTGTAGGCGCGGGCTATGGCTTCCTGCCGGTGGCTGTCCTCGGGCGGGTCTCCGTATCCAAAATTCATTGCCCCTATGATCTCACCGTACGCAAAAATGGGAACGGAGAACATGTGGATCCCACCGCTGCAGATTATGTCCACGGGTTCCCCGCTTTCAACCGCTTTCATGGAGTTTCTGGTCCAGCACGATTCATGACAAAGCCATTTGCCTGATGCCAGCGCCTGGGCGTTGTCGTCCGTGGGGCAGAGATCCCTGGAAGCCCTGTCGAGCATACGACACCAGCCGGATGAAAATATCCCGAAAGCGTAATCGCCGTTCCGCTCGTATATGGCGGAGGAGGTATCGAGAAGATTGAGATAGTCGCTGGAAATTTCTTTCAGTAAATCTTTTCCAACGTATCTTAGAATTTCCCCGTTCTCATTCAATTCGGTGAGGTCGCCGTATCCCTGTCCGTCTTCTTCCGGCGGCGCTTCCGGCTTGCTTCCTTTTTCCGACAGCATCCACTCGATATCCCTGAGATCTTTCCGGGCTTTCCAAAGGGTGGTGACATCGCGGATGAATGCGCCAACGCCGATCGATCCGCCCGAAAGACGAACGGGGAATTTGCGGGATTCAAAAACGTTTTCACCAAGCGATTCGTCAAGCGTTACGGGTTCTCCTGACGACAGAACTGTTTCGTCGCTTTTCCTGCATTGTTCCGCAAGCTGGTCGGGCAGAATTTCGAAATCGGTCTTGCCCAGGGTTTCCTCCCGGGTTCTTTCAAGAAATGAAACATAGGCGTCGTTGACGAAAACATGTTTAAGGGAGGAGTCCTTGAGAAAGACCAGTTCCGTGGTCGCGTTGAGGAACAGGTCCATCTGTTCCTCGCTTTTCTGAAGCGCCAGTTCCATTGTTTTTCGTTCGGTAATGTCCAGAAACGATGTAACAAACTGCCCGGGCTGGGGTCTGTACACCGTGACGCTGAAATATTTTCCTATACCGGCCGCATATGATTCCAGCCTTTCCGGTTCTCCCGTCCGGGCAACCCTTCCGTAGGTTTCGATCCATACCGGTTCGGTCTGCGGCATTACCTCAAGGACGGTGCGGCCGATCACCTGTTCCCTGGAAAAACCGGTAAGCCTTTCAAAGGCGGGGTTCACGTCAATGAAACGGTAATCGAACGGGTCGCCGTTTTCATCCAGTAGTATTTCGTGGAGTGCAAAGCCGGTGGGCTGGTTTTCGAAAAGAAGGCGGTAGTCCTCCCTGCTTTTTTCGAGGCGTTCCGCGGTCTGCCTGCTTTCGGTTATGTCCTGTACGAATGCCAGGAACCGGTCAGGGGAAACTTTGACGGCGTTGAGAGACCAGTAGCCGCTTTTTCCGTTTTTGCCTACGAAAGGTCCTTCGTCATACAGGCTGCCGCTTGTTATGAGGTGTCTGAAACTCTCCATGATCGCCGGTCTGGACTCCGGGGGTATGACGTCGAGAAATTTCATGGAAAGGAATTCCTCTCGTGAATAACCGGCCATGGTCGAGGCCATTGGATTGACGTCGATGTAGTTTCCCTGTCCGTCGATTACGATGACAGCCACCGGGGCGTTGTCTATGTAATTGCGGAGCGTTGCCTGGGTGGATTGCAGAGAGCCTATAAGCCTGTCCCTTTCGGCCAGGGCGGCAGAAAGTATGGAGCGGTTGTAACTCATAGAGGCGATAAGTTCAGCGAAGGCGGTGAAAAATACCATAGCGTTCTGTATATGCTTACGCGAAAAAACAGGAATACGGCGAAAGGCCTCGATATAGGCCTCCTCGTCGTATCCGTACTCGCGCGCCTGGCGGCGGAACAGATCTTCATCGGGTGTTTCATCATCGAAAAAGAATTGTCCCATGAATATGTTGCCCATATGCTTATCCTCAATGATCAACGGGGTGGCGGCGTCCCACATGTTGTTTTTGCACTTGTAGAGCCTGTATTCGCCGCGCGGAATGTGTTTGGCAAGCTCGAGGTCGCTTTCAAGGCATCTTGCCAGGCTTTCCGGGTTGGTTCTGTGGAAGTTGGTGCATATATCCTGCCATCCTATGCCCACCAGGACGTTTCCCTCAAGGTCTACAATGGACATGGGGAGACTGGTCACCTCGTAGAACTGGTCCATCAGGGCCTGTATAGTGCCCTTGTCGAGGAAATCTGTAATGTGCATCTGCTTGTCAGAATGGTCTTTGTCAGCGCTCATCGTCAAACTCCTCCTGCTAACAATGGACGTCTCTTTATTAGTTATATGCGCCGCCTTATTACTATACTAGTAGATGCGGTATTTAGACAATCAGGATAAAGCGACCGACGCCGCCGTCCAGACCAGCAGCAGGCAGAAAAGGGTGTTGATGCCTCTTCGCACTGCCGTGTTTCCGCAGTAACGTCTTACGGAGGCCCCGAAAAGCGCCCATAGCACGTTGGATATAAACACCATGGCGCACAGAAAAACAAAAAACCCCGCAAGAACGAACGGCTCACATCTGAACGGCGCCAGGAATGTCGCGAAAAGCGTGAGGGCGTAGATGACTCCCTTTACGTTCAGAAACTGCAACGTGACACCCTTGATCAGGCCTACGGGATTCTGGTTGGCTTCGTCATAGGAATAGGTGGCCCTGAGCATTTGAAAAGCCAGCCACAGGATATACGCCGCTCCAACCCAGCGAAGTATGGTTTCAAGCGAGGGGATTGCCGAAAAGAGCAGCGAGGAAATACCGGTGCTTGCCAGAAGAACCAGAAAAAAGCCCGCGTTGACGCCCGCCATAAATGGAAGAGCCTTTCGGAAACCGAAGAGCGATCCCAAAGAAGCGCATGTGATGTTGTTGGGGCCGGGTGTGAACGTTGTGGCTATTACAAATGAACCGAACGCCCAGAGGTCAATGGTCTGCATGGTTCTACCGCCTTTGTTGGAATGTCGATTATGTGGTATGAACGATATACCAAAAAAGAAGAAAAGTATACATTTTTTGCTGTAACCGGAAGAGGTGGGTCATGTGGAACTTGATTTTGTAAAGGGTCATATGGGGGGCAACAGGATAGTTCTGCTTGACGGAAGGCAGACGGGCGAAACCCGTGAAAGGGCTCTTGAGGCCGCCCTCGGGGCGCTGGGAGAGAACAGGCTTTACGGGCATCAGGCGGGCGTTCTTTTTCCGGGCGGTTCGCCGGGTCGGTTAAGGGTCCTGATCGCGGATGTAACGGGGGGGAATTTCATCCCCGCATGCGGCGGGTTGACCCAGGTTCTCGGTCGGGCGCTGGCCGAAACGCAATGGGCTTCCCGTTTCGGCCTTGTGATGGAGGAACCCTTCACGGAGGTAGTCCTTGAAACGGAAGCGGGTCCTACCCCCGTAACGGTCCACATGGAAAGCGGGCGTTTCACGCACGCCGAAAGCGACCTTACAGGATTTGCCAAAATACTGGAGGCTGAGAACATAGGCCCGCTGACACTTGGCGACGTACAGGCGTTCATGTCGGGAAGATATCTTGTGCTCAACGCCGACGAAGCCGGGCGAGTTTGCCCGGAAGCGGATTTTGAAACCATGAACGAGTCGGCTCGGAATATTCTGGCCGACATACAGCGTCGTTTCCATAGAGTCGCCGGGACGGAAAGCCTTCATTTTTCGCTCTATGACGTGAAAAAGGGGTCAAAGCCCCGGATCAGAGCTCTTTTTCCCCATTCAGTTCTCACCGGGCACGTCGAGCCCGCCTGCGGTACGGGGAGCGTGGCGCTGGGCGTTGCGATCATGTTTTCGGGTGAGGGGAAAAAGCTGGGTTTTGAAGAAAACGGCATGCTGGCAGTGGCCCTGGAAACAGGAGGAAAACCGGTTTTGGGCGGTCCCGACAGGACAAAGGTCTTGATCCAGAGAGTCGGGGACAGCGTGACAGTCGCTTCGTTCTCTCACAGTTTTGTGGAAATAACGGCGGAAGGAGTTTTGCGGCTGTAGGAAGGGGCAGATCCCCCGATGCAGCTTGAGGGAAATTGCCCCGGCGTATATGCCTACAGAGAGTGTTTCAGGTTTTCAAGACCCTCAAGTACCTGTTCATTCATTGTTCTGTCCCTGCGGAAGTGCCTGATGTGACGATCCAGGCAGTCGAATGCGGCTTCCCTGTCGCCGAAATGTTTTTCACACGCTTCGAAGGATGCTTTTGCGTGGGTCACGTGTTTGGCAATATCCGAAGCCAGATTATCGCTTTCGTGGCGGACTGCGTTTCTGGGGCAGGCGCCGTGGCATATGCCGCAGCGGATGCAGATGTCATCGTTTATCGACGCCAGTCCTCCAGCGACCGTTATGGCGTTGGCCGGACACTCCTTTACGCATAAGCCGCAACCGGTGCAGCGCTCGTCGTCTATCCAGGGCAAGGGGATCATCCTTTCAGATTAAATGTCAGGTCGGCAGCTCGGCCTACACAGGGCCGTTTCTTCCTCTTCCTGCGCCCCTGCCGCCGGGGACAGGTCCACCCCGTCGACCTCCGCCTCTTGCGAAGCCCCTTCCACCGCCTGCGAGTTGCGGATTTTCGGAATTGGGGCGTATGGCGTTTTCAGGGCAGGCGGTAAGACACAGGCCGCACCTGGTGCATGATGTCTGGTCTATAACGGCCTTGCCGTTGTTCATGGTTATGGCTTCGGCCGGGCAGGACTTGACGCAGGCCGCGCAACCGCTGCACATTTCATTACGAATCCAGGGCATAAGATCGAACACCGTCCTCTTGATAACAGTTATCACAAAGAATAGCGAGTAGAGGCCCGGCTGTCAATATTACCCAAAGGGGTATCTTGGAGAAAAATCGGGGTCAGGTTACAATTCGACGTTGGAACGGATGTGATTTGTTTGCGCCGACCGGATGAAAGGGACACCCTGTTCGCAAGGCTTTCATATGAAAAAGGCAGTTATCCCTACAGAGCTTACTATGCAGATAACCCGGGGATGCTTGAGATCGACGACGAACTCAGGGCTTTGTCGGTGTGTGGACCTGAAGGGCGGCTTTATGATGTCCCGATGGGCAGGTTTCCCGAATCGGCCTTCGACCTTCTTGCCGACATCCGTCCCCTTGTTGACGGGCCCGTGTCGGAAAACAGGCTTGAGCTTTCACCGACTGATATGACATCCACGGTAAAAAAAGCGGCTATTGCATACGGAGGAGACGCCGCCGGAGTAGCCGGGCTGAACGAAAGTCATTACTATAGCCACCGCGGAAGGCCTTCCGGGCGATGGGGGGAACCCGTCGAGGAGATACTTCCTTTCGGCGTCGCCATCATTTGCGCCATGGACAGGGGCATGATACGAAAAGCCCCGGGTGTGGAAGAGGCCGTTGAGACGACGGCCGCCTACGCGAGAGCGGCGCTTGTCTCTATCATACTGGCCAGGTCTCTCAGGAACATGGGCTACAGGGCAAGGGCTCACATGGATGGCGACTATCTGGTAGCCGCGGGCCGCGTGGCGCGGGACGCGGGGTTGGGTGAATTCGGTAGAAACAGCATGCTGGTGACGCCGCGTTTCGGTCCATGCGTCCGTATATCGGTTGTTTCAACTGATGCGCCGCTTGCGCCCGACAGGGCGACGAGTTTCGGTGTCCGGGATTTCTGCCTCCATTGCGGTCGCTGCGCCCGAAAATGTCCGGCCGGAGCACTTGCACCGATACGAAATGATGAGGTAGCGGAGTCGGACTGGAAGGTGGATACGGAATCTTGCTACAGGCAGTGGAGCGCCTTCGGTTCGTTCTGCAGCCTTTGCGTAAAAAACTGCCCCATTTCCTATGCGGGCGACAGGGGGCTCGAAGGGCCGTTGCCGGCTGGTCGTAATGAGGTAAAACAGTACATCGAGGGTTTCGATGCATGGCTCGAACGAAACGGTGAGTAAAACCATTACGCCGGATGACCCGGCGATATCAATGGACGGAGGTTTTTTGCGATGATACGTCTGGAAACGAATATGGGGAACATAGTGCTGGAACTGGACGAGGTAAAGGCGCCAGAAACAGTGGCCAACTTTCGCAGCTACGTGGCCGACGGGCACTACGATGGAACCATTTTTCACCGTGTGATCAACGGCTTCATGATCCAGGGCGGAGGGTTCGACAAAGAAATGAACCAGAAACCGTGCGGCGACCCCATCAAAAACGAGGCTGACAACGGGCTAAAGAACGACCAGTACACAATAGCCATGGCCCGCACTTCGGATCCGCATTCCGCGACGGCCCAGTTTTTCATCAATGTCAAGGACAACGGTTTTCTCAATTACACGGGGCCCAACCCCCGGGGCTGGGGATACGCGGTCTTCGGCAAGGTTGTTGAAGGTCAGGATGTTGTCGACGATATCAAAGCGGTGGATACGGGAAACAGCGGCCCTCACCAGGATGTGCCCATGGAGCCGGTGGAGATAATTAAAGCCGTAGAGGTATAAAAAAAGGGGGGGCTGAAAGCCCCCCTTTTACTTGCAGCCGTATATTATTTGCTCCGATCGAAATACGGATCCGTTATGACTCCCTGTTCCCTGGGCGAACTGACGATTTCGTCCACAACTTCCTGAGTAAGGTAAGTAGCCTTGTAGGTTGATCCTTCGCGTGCAATCTGGGCGGCGAAGGAACGGAGGTGATTTCGAGAGCCCTTCATCAGGTTCTGGTATACGATGCGGATATCTTCGTTGTCGGCCGAATCCAGCAGTTCCTCAAGGTCGTAAATATCCAGATCTTCCACTGTTGCTCCGGTGATCAGCGCTTCGGAAAGAGATTCCGAAGCGCTGATCAC
>Ga0272443_10002369_pt1 | contig 24265 bp, 26 predicted proteins | sample SSMAcet12_FD_193581 | JGI IMG/M metagenome (GOLD analysis project Ga0272443, IMG submission 193581) | Marine sediment archaeal communities from Little Sippewissett salt marsh, Falmouth, MA, United States - SSM-Acet-12 | ecosystem: Environmental > Aquatic > Marine > Wetlands > Sediment ...
TCGCTGTCCGGCGGCGCCGTGCCGCGCGAACGCCCGGTGATGATGGTGCGTCCACCCAGGTAGGCGTCGGCGTACTCCTGCGGCACGCTGAATAAATACGAGCCCATCTTGATGCCATGGAACGGCGCTTCGAGGGGGCCCACGTGGTAGACCCCCTGCGCGTCCGAACCGTCCAGATTGCTTGCCCAGACCGTCGGGAAGCTGGCGTCGCCGAAGCTGCCCTCCGGGTACCACTCGTCCAGCGATCCAAGCAGACGTCCCCCCTCCTCGTCCACGGCGATGCCGCTGACGAAGCTGTAGGCCTCATGCACAGTCTGCACCAGGCCGCCGTCGAACACGGCCATCTCCTGCAGGAAGGGCGTCACCGGGAGCATCTCCCAGTCCGCCTCCACCGCCGGGGCTGGAATGGCGACCTCGGCGAAATACCCGTTGCAGCCGGTGCTGCCCTCGTAGCAGGGCTCGCCGTTCGCGTCGAGGAGGCCCTGGAAGCCGGTGATTAACAGCGAGCCTGCGCCCCCGTCACCGTCCGGGTAGTATGCCATGCCCAGCGCACCCCAGGCAAACTCGTCCGGCAGGCGGAAGGCGCCCAGGTAGGTGAAGTGCTCCGGCGCCAGCCGGTTCGCGGCGGTCGGTCCTTCATCGACGGGGATGGCTTCACGCTCAACGACCCCGGCTCCCTCCTGCACAGAGGGGATGTCGTCCGCGCCATCTGCTGGCGAAACGTCTCCGTCTCCTCCCGCACAGGCGGCGAGGCTGAGGATGAGCACGACCAGAAGCAGCAGTTTTCCCGATGTCCGCATAATTCTCCTCCCGATGGCGAATGCATCCATTCTTACTACAGAACTACAACGAAGAAGACGCCGCCCGCGTGACAGCCCCGCCCCGACGGCATGCTCCGTCTCGATTCAGGTCAACCTGATGGTACGATAAAATCACCTTTTACCGCCACAAGGGAGAGCACAAACGTGACACAGTACCAGCGCATCCTCCTGACAGCCTGCCTGCTCCTCACGGCGTGTACGGCCCCGCCTGTCCGACCGGAGGAGAGCCCTGCACCCTCCTTCTCCGCGCCGCAGCTTGACGGCACGCTTTCGGCGGGTGAATGGGACACGGCGCAGGTGGAACGGTTCGCTGATGGCAGCGAACTGCTGCTGATGAGGATGGACGGTGCGCTTTACCTCGGGGTGCGCGCGGCCGGCGAGGACATGATTGCGGCCAACATCTTCCTCGATCTCAACGGAGAGGTGCGCATCCTGCACATCTCCGCCGCGCTGGGCACGGCTGTCTACGTCGAGGGAGAGAATGGTTGGACTCTGACTCGCGATTTCGAGTGGTGCTGCCGGGAGACGTTTGAATCAGACGCCGCACAGGCTGCGCGTGATGCGCTCCTCGCAGGTGAGGGCTGGACCTCGGTCAACAGCCGCGTGGGGGCGCCGGACGAACTCGAGGTGCGCATCGACATCCCCGGCGTACAGCGCCTGGCAGTGAACATCCTGCGCAGCAGCCAGCCGGATGTGAAGATGCCCTGGCCGGTCGAACTGACGGACGATGTCCTCCTGCCTACCCCGGGCGGGCTTCCCGCTGTCCTCCAGTTCCAGCCGGACACGTGGTGGGCGCTCCTACCGAACTGACCTCTGCACCTCTCCTCACGATGCAGCTATCTCCGTTCATACGCCGTGTCTAATCCTCCTTTTCTTTCACCTCAAGTCATTGTATTGTATGGACAAGCCATTCCAGGCCTGTTCACGGAGAGGAGGTGCCCCGCCTGATGACACCGATTCCCCCATCCTGAGATTCATTCGCCAAAGGACTTCCTCTGCAGACTGTACGTAAGGGGTGACGTATGACGTGCAAACGAGTTCGCATCATCCGCGGCGGCGCCATCTGGTACAACACGAACAAACCATCCTCGGTCTGGCTCGAAATGGGCAACAAGCGCGCTGATCACTTCCTTGCGCTTGACCTGGCCGGCCTGGCCTTCCTCAGCCTCATTCCCCAGCCCTGGGGCGCCATTGCGACGACCGTTGCAAGCCGCAACCACAGAGCGATCAAAAAGAAAAAGACCAAGCGCGGGGTGTGGGTCAAGATCAGCCAGGTGCAGCCGTTTATGGAAGCGCGCAAACGCACCAAGAAGAACATGAAGAAATGCCCTCGCCCCTGGTAGACATCATCGAAGGGTTCCGGCTGACCGTCGTGGTACGGTGAGCCGGAGCCCTCAGCCAAGTCTCCACATAGTCATGAATGGTTCTCCCTCTGATCACACCGTAAATAGCAAATTCCCACACTTCCCATGAAGCCGCAGGCGATGACAAATGGATCGAGTTGCGCCGGCGGGGGAAGCGGCGTATGCTTTCCGTGCGTGGGGGCAAGGAGGGGAACACCTTGGAAACGTACACCCCGGAACAAATTGAGGACATGAAAACCCGAACAACAGAACGCCGGCAGACGCAGGCTGCCCGCCGCAAGATCCGGCGACTCGGACTCAGGCGTACGTTCATCGTGCTCATTGGCATGGTGTTTTTCGTCATCGCCCTGGTCTGCCTGCTGGCTTCCTTATTCAGAGGGATCGACCTGGATGAGCAGGCCGTCGGCGAGGCGGTGGATCAGTTCATGCTCGCCATGAGTCGAAGAGATGTCGAGACCGCATCCTGGTATTTATCTCCCTACTGGCTGGAAGCACCCGATGCAGATGATCTGTCCGATCTGATGGAAGGGAATTCCTTTGCCCTTTTTGACGGTTATCTCTCGATGCGAATCTACACAATAACGGATCAAACGAATTTTCGACTATTCCGGATCCGCCACGACATCATCCTCCGCGGCGTCTTCCTCTACAGGGACAATAACGAGCTGGAATTCACGGCGTTACTGCATATGAACGAAGACCATCGATATGGCTTATCGGCGCTGCATATCGAAATCGACGAGAACACGCTCGATGATCTCCAGGAGCTGGAAGAGGGTGAATTCTGAACCTCTGACCCTCCAGAGAGGATTCATCATCCTCTGGAGGAATTTCAATAAAAATCGTGATAAATATTCCAATGCTGGATCATTTCCTTGATGTAGGATGGAATCCAGAACGCTTTACCCGGACAGCTTCAGGAGGGGTGTGATGGATCCAGCTGTCAACCTCCTATCCACGAACAACGACGAACAACCCCAATCCAGCGCGCTGTTCTTGCTGCTCAAGGGGTTCGTGTTCACCTGCTTCAGCCCGGTCTACTACCGCGAGGTGATGAAGCGCTCCTTCGGTTTCGCCGTGCTGTTTCTTGCGCTGTTCGCCCTGCTCCCCGCCGCGTTGTTGATCGTCACCATCTCCGTGGAGCTGAGAACCCTGGCTTCCATCCCGGTGTTTTTCGAAAACAACAATCTTCATTCCGTGACCGTCGCCGACGGCGTGGCAACGGTGGAAGGGCGACAACCCATCTATCGCTCGGAGGAAGGCACCTTCATCGGGATTGACACGACCGGCTACATCACCTCCATCGACACCGATCGCTTCAGCCAGGGCTTTCTGCTCACCAAGACGGAACTCCACATCGTCAATGAGGGCGATTACGAGGTGATGCCCCTGAGCGACATTCCGGCAACGGCTGAAGACCCGTTCGTCATTGACCGCGCCATCATCAGGGCATTCTGGATCCTCACCTCGAGTGTCATGCTCCTTGTAACGTTTGTCATGGCGTACATGTGGCACTTCGGATTCCGGTTGGGATACCTCGCCGCGCTTGGCTTCATCGTATGGAGCGCCTCCACCATCTGGGTCAAGGATTCAAGTTACGAAAAGGTCCTGCTCGCCGGCATCTTCGCGTCGGTGCCGGCGTTGTATCTCACCCGCCTGGTCCACCTGGCGGGAGCCGTCTGTGCCGCCATCGACATCTCCATCATGCTGATGGTCTGGGGAGCCGCACTATACCTCGCGCTGAGACCGCAAAAGCCCGAACTACCCATACCGGACATGCTTTAGGCAGTCCACATTCATCGGGGGCAACGATGACCGATCAACGCAGCGTCCTATCAACTGAAGACATCATCCAGCTCGGTTCGCGCGCGGATGTCGGCCTCGCACAGGTGCAGACGCCCGGCCTGAACCGGCTGTCAGGACCGGAACGCGTGATCGGCACGCTGCTCCTGCTTGTCCTGGGCGGAATGGCGTATGTCCATCTCAATATACGCCCGATCCTACCTTGGGGAATCGACCCGTACCTTGGTTTCGTGCTGAACGTGTTCGCCATCATAGCCTTGATCGCCGCCGCCATCATCATCCTCTCCACCATCATCGCTATCGTTTTCTTCGGGCTGGGGCTCTTGCGCGAGATGATCTTTCCCCGCAAACCCAGGGTAATCTGTCCGGCATGTGGAACCTGGAACCATATCGACAATTACATGAACGGGAAGAACTGCACGACATGCGGATCCGATCTGGTTTATTGCGGGAAGTGCGGCATGCCTGTCTCGTTTTCCCGTATCCTCTGGAAGAAGGGATGCGAGAAATGCGGGGCAAATAGTGTGGCGGTGAAATGGCGATAACCTATCCGTTCTGAAACCTGCAACGGTGCAGGCTGCAGAACCCATTCTCATTGCGTATCCATCGATACCAAGGGGGATGAACCTCCCGGGGTATCACTCCATCTAGCCGACGCTCATCAAGGAGGCCCGACTCAATGAAAAAAGTCCTGCTAATTCCGCTCATCCTGCTCCTCGCCGCGTGTACGCAGGAACCGCAGATTGTGTACATCACAGCAACCCCGCTCCCACCAACCGAGACGCCGCTGCCGACGGACACACCCCTGCCCACCAACACACCCACGCCGACAAACACGCCCATGCCCACATTGGAGCCCTACGACGTGGCGGAGGTCGATGCGGCGCTGCGCGCCAACGGCTACCGTCGCTACCCCTTGACGACGGAGGACGGCATTGACGGATTCAGTTGGGCACGCGACAACGATTATGAGCGCATCATCACCTGGGAGACCGGCGTCATTGAACTGAGCATCCTGCATGATCGTTCCGCCCATATCAGGGGGGAGCACATGGAGGCGCACTTCGCCGTCCTCGACCAGGTCTTCCCGGCTGCACTGATGGAAGAACTGCGCGCCCAGAACGACATCTACAACAGCGTGGTGGGACCCGATGTCTCCGGCGAACCGGACAATGTCTACGCGGCCGGCGGCGAATGGCAGATTGTCTGGGCAGAATACAACGTCTTCATGACGGACATCAGCGGCTATACGCTGCGCTATTCGCTGTGGTGGTGGCAGTCCACCTGCCCGCCGCAGTACATGTACTGCTCGTACACGAACTTCCCCGGCCTGGAGTTCACGGGGGATTCGTCCTTCGTGTTCTACACCATCCTCATCCATCCCCGTGATCCCGGCCGCCGCACCTCCCCGAGCACGTAATCCTCCATGGCTGATGCACTCGTCCGCTCCTGACCATCATTGGGAGCGGACGTTCGATTCCCTCACGCCATCTACATCTTCGTCGTACGCCCTGCGTGAAACTACCCCTTGACAAACTGTTATTTATTTAGTATTTAGTAAGTATCAACTTGGAGGTGCAGTATGTCAACATCACAACGGTTCTACACCATCCACCGCACGCTGTGGTTTACCACCACCGCCCTCACCGGGGTCCTCGCAGGATTCCTCATCTCACACTGCCTTATTCTCGGACGCTTCTTCAATTGGATGCTTGCCGCCGGAGACGACGCCTTCTTCAGCGACATCTTCGCACCCTTTCGCACCGCCACCCGCGCGAACGTACACTACAACGCCGTGCTGTGGCTCTCGCTGCTTGTTGGGCTGCTGTGGCTGGTCTCCAGCTTCGTCCTCCAGCGCGACCGCATCCTGGCGCTCACCGCCGGACTGTCGTCCTTCTGGGTAGGTGCCGTTTTTTTCGCCAGCGGTTTCGCCGAGGCAGAAGAGGCGGTGTGTTCGGGTGTCGCCGATCAGGCTCTGCGCGCCCTCTACAGCGCCCTCAATCTCCCCCTTCACCGCGGGTTTGCCGTCGCCTACTCGCTCGCCTTCCTGGTCCTGCTTTGGGCAGGATCCCGACAGATGAACAGGCACATCGCCGCAAGCTGAGGTATCCTTCTGGAAGGAGGAATGCATGCGCAAGAAACGCGACGCGGAAGGCACCAAAACCGCCGTGCTGGCGAGCGCAGAGCAGTTGTTCGCCCGGAACGGTTTCCACGGCACCAGCCTGGCGGCGGTCGCCGCCGCGAGCGGCATCTCGGACGGACTCATCCTGTACCATTTCAAGTCCAAGGAAGGGCTGTACCAGGCTGTGCTGGATGCCGTCAGCCAGCGCTACGCCGACATGCTGCATGCCACCCGTGACGACTCGCTTCCACCCGCGTTATTGCTGCGAAATGCCCTGGAAGCCATGTTCGAGTTCTGGCGGACCGATGAGACCTACAATCGCATCACACTGTGGGCCTACCTGGAAGGGCGCGATACACCGGCCGGTTCCGAAGTGCAGCTCACCGCCGGCCTCGCCGCCTACCTCATCCAACTGCAGGCGGAGGGACACTTCCCACCGGATATCGATCCCGTGGTCTTTCTCAGCACCATCATCGGCCCGGTCCACTTCTGGTTCCGCTACAAAACCAATTTCACCGACATTCTTCACCTCGAAGGCAGCGAGGAGGAGATCGATCGGCGCTTCCTCCAGCAATTTATCGCCATGCTGGGGAGGTTCTTCCCCCCGGCACCCTCACCGTAGCCATAATTACAAAATCCCCGGCTTTGCAGGTCCCTGTACAACAAGATAACCGCCCCGACATCGGGGCGGTTCTTTTACTCACAAACAGGGAATTTAGTGGTTCCAGCTGCTGCCGCAGACTGCGCCGGTGCCGTCCAGCAGGTTCAGAGGTTCCGGAACACCGTCCTCGTCGCACGTGCCGTCCTGGTAGTAGTACTGCGCGTTTTCCTGGAACATGCTGCGGGGAGTAGTTTCGCCGAAGCGGCCAAATCCGCCTTCCGCCATCATCGCATACCCCATCGGGATCAGCGCATGGAAATCGTCCTCGGAGATGCCCACCGAGATAGCAATGTCGTAAGCGGTCTCACCGGCATCGATGCGGGCGGCGGTCTCCTCAGCGGAGAGCCCGGTCAATTCAACCAGCGCGGCCAGCATCTCGTCCTGGTTCAGGTAAAGAGGCTCAGCACCTGCATTGCCGTTGCCAGGTCCGCGTCCGGCGCTCACACCATCGCTGCCGTCAACGGTGGCAGGGGCCATGGCTGACGCTGTGCCGGTCATCACGAAGGAACCGAGAACTGCTGCTATCAGTGCAAAACCGATCATGGTCTTCTTCATGTCAAAACTCCTTCTGACTGATGTTGTACCATCTCAAATCGAACTGAAGGCATGATAAGACAGCGTTGTGAAGAAGCGATGAAGAGTGCGTGCAGAAGCCGTCAGGTTTTTTTCAGACAAGGGGAGAAGCCCACCCGTATAATACAGACACGTTCGAAGCAGGCTTAAACGTCTCCCTCAGGAGGCAGCCATGACTGAAACACATCGTTCCAGGAGGGGTTTGCTGTTCGCGACGGCCTTCCGTGTTATGGCGGGCATTGCGCTGTTCGCGGCGCTGCTGTTTCTGCCAGCCGGCACCACCGACTACTGGCAGGCGTGGCTTTACCTGGTCGTGCTCTTCACGCCCATGATTCTCGCATTGATCGTGTTCTACCTGCGCGCGCCGGCGCTGCTCGAACGGCGTATGCGCGGCCGTGAACCGCAGCCCGGTCAGACGCCGATCGTGCTCGTCGCCAGCGTCCTCATCGTCGCCGCCTACCTGATCCCCGGCTTCGACAAACGCTACGGCTGGTCCAACGTGCCGGTATGGCTCGCCCTCCTCGCCGCTCTGTTGGTGGTGCTGAGCTACCTGTTCCTCCTGTATACGTTGTGGACCAACCGTTTCGCCGCGCGCGTGGTTGACGTGGAGGAAGGCCAGCGCGCCATCACCACCGGCCCCTACGCCGTGGTTCGCCATCCGATGTATCTTTCCATCATCGTGCTGTTCGTATCCACGTCCGTCTCGCTGGGCTCCTACTGGGGGATGCTTCCGGGTCTCCTGCTGCCGATCGTGCTGGTGGCGCGGATTGACAGGGAAGAAGCCCTCCTGCGAGAGGAACTGGACGGATACGAGGAGTACTGCAGCAAGGTACGCTATCGCATGATCCCCTTCGTGTGGTAAGAACGACATCGCAGACTGGCAGTGTGCGTTGCAGACGAACCTCCCCGCCCGGTTCGCTTCCCCGATCCTCCCGGTAGATCCATTTCGTTTCTTCTCTGAATTCACCTGACGAATATCATAATTTAGGCGATTATCTCTTGCATTTTAGGTGAAACTAAAATAAAATACTTGAAATAACATCGACCCGGACTCGTTTGAGCCGGGAGATTGGAGAATCATGAATAGTCCTCTGCTCACACTTATCGGCGCGCTGGTTGTACTCACCCTGCTTTACATCCTCCTTCGCCCCGGAAAAGGACTGCTGTACACCTGGCGTCGATCCAGGGGCTGCACGATGAGGGTGCGCTGCGAAGACGCTCTCAAGCATCTGTTCCGCTATGAACTGCAGGAACGCCCTGCAAGCCTGGAAAACATCGCCGGCGCTATCGGCATCGGGCTGGATGAAGCGGCTGCGCTGGTCGAGGAACTGGAGCGCAATGGTTTCATCAGCGAGGATGCAGACACCATCCGACTTACTACGGAAGGTCGTAAAACGGCCCAGCACATCATGCGCGCCCACCGGCTGCTCGAGACCTATATGGCAGACCGCACCGGTTACGACCAGCTCGAATGGCACGGCCGGGCGGAAGAGCTGGAGCACAGCCTTTCCCGGGAAGAAGCCGATGCGCTCGCTTCGCAACTTGGCTACCCACTCTACGACCCGCACGGCGATCCCATTCCGGGATTCGACGGTGAGATCGTCCCTCACGATGCCATGCTGCTGCACGCCGCTGATCCCGGACAGCATTACCGCATTGTCCACATCGAGGACGAACCGGATGCAGTCTATGCCCGCATCGTCGCCGCGGATCTGCATCCCGGCATGGATGTGGAGCTGCTGGAGAAGACCGGTGAGGTCGTCACCTTCTCCGCAGGCGGGATCACGCATGCCTTCCCGCCCGTGGTTGCCGCCAACCTCTCTGTGCGACCGCTCAGAGAAGGCGAAGGCATCCTTGCCGGCATGCCCCTCAGCGAAATGGACCCGGGGGCGGAATCCGAAGTGATCGGCATCCTCCCCGCCATCCGCGGGCTGGAACGCCGGCGCCTGCTTGACCTGGGCGTTCTGCCTGGCACCGTCATCCAGGCTGAATTTCAAAGTCCTCAGGGTGATCCCACAGCGTATCGCATCCGCGACACCCTCATCGCCCTGCGCGATGATCAGGCCAGATCCATCATCGTCCAACCACGGGAGGCCGCATGAACGAGAAAACACACACACCGCAGCCAGCGGGCTGCGAAGGCTGCCCCATGCACCACACGGCAAACCTGCTCCGCCTGGGTGTCGACATGCAGGACTGGGATTACCTGGTCACGCTTGCCGGCAACCCCAATACCGGCAAGAGCACCGTCTTCAACGCACTCACCGGTCTGCGTCAGCATACGGGCAACTGGCCGGGCAAGACCGTGACGCGGGCGGAAGGCGGCTTCGAATACGCCGACACCCGCTTCAAACTTGTCGATCTGCCGGGCACGTACTCCCTCCTCTCCACGACACTGGATGAGGAAATCGCCCGCGACTTCATCCTCTTCGGCCAACCGGACGTGACTATCGTCGTCGTCGACGCCACGCGCCTCGAACGCAACCTGAACCTTGTGCTGCAGGTGCTGGAAATCACCGACCGGGCCGTGCTGTGCCTCAACCTGATGGATGAAGCAGAACGGCACCATCTCAAGGTCGATGAGCGCCGGCTGGCGCGCGACCTGGGCATCCCGGTCGTGCCGACCTCCGCCCGCTACGGGCGCGGCATGGACGAGCTTGTCAAAGCCGTGCACGACGTCGCCACAGGCAAGGTGCGCCCGAAAGCAAGACGCGTCCAAACCCTGCCCTCGGACCTGGAACGCGCGACTCTCAAACTCGAACGTCGGGTGCAAGCGGCCTACCCGGACCTGCCCAACGCGCGCTGGGTCGCGCTGCGCCTCCTGGACGGCGATGAACGCATCCAGGAAGCCATCCGCGAGGGCGATCTGGGTGACCTGAGCCGCGGGGAACCCCTTGAAGACGCCATGCCGCGCGAGACCGCATCGGAGGTGGCCTGATGGATAGCACTCCTAACAACGTTGAAAACCTGCTGACCGAAGCGCAGTCCCTCCGCTGGGACGTCGGCGGCAATATCCATGAACAGCTTGTCGAAGCCATCTACACCGATGCCGCCCGCATCGCCGACCGCGCCGTGCAGCGCCCCGACACGCCGGAGCGCTTCGATCTGGACCGCACCATCGACCGTCTTGTGACCAGCCGCCTGTGGGGCTTCCCCATCATGGCCTTGCTGTTCACGCTCATCTTCTGGCTGACCATTTCCGGCGCCAACGTCCCCTCGGGCTGGCTGGCGACGCTTCTCCTGGACAAGCTGTATCCCGTCCTGAAAGCCGGCGCCGCCGCCATCAGCATGCCCTGGTGGCTGGACGGCCTGCTCATCGACGGCATGTACCTTGCCACCGCCTGGGTGATCAGCGTGATGCTGCCTCCCATGGCCATTTTCTTCCCGCTCTTCACCCTGCTGGAAGACTTCGGTTACCTGCCCCGTCTGGCGTTCAACCTCGATCGCGTCTTCAAAGGCGCGGGTGCCCATGGCAAACAGGCGCTCACCATGATGATGGGCTTTGGCTGCAACGCCGCCGGCGTGGTCGCCACACGCATCATCGACAGCCCCCGTGAGCGACTCATCGCCATCATCACCAACAACTTCGCGCTCTGCAACGGCCGCTGGCCAACGCAGATCCTGGTTGCGACCATCTTCATCGGTGCGCTCGTGCCGCCCTACCTGGCGGGCTTTGTCTCCGCCATGAGCGTCGTGGCCATCGCCATGCTGGGCGTGCTGCTCACCTTTGTAGTGTCATGGGCGCTCTCGCGGACGGTTCTGCGGGGTGAAGCTTCCACCTTCAGTCTCGAGCTTCCGCCGTACCGCCCGCCGCGCGTCCTGCAGACCATCTATACCTCGCTGATCGACCGCACGCTGTACGTGCTGTGGCGGGCAATTGTGTTCGCCATGCCCGCCGGCGCCATCATCTGGCTCATCTCGAATGTGCAGGCCGGTGGCGTGAGCATCGCCGAACATCTGATTGACTTCCTCAATCCGTTCGGGCTGCTGTTGGGATTGAACGGCGTCATCCTCGTCGCATACATCGTAGCCATTCCCGCCAATGAAATCGTCATCCCCACCGTCCTCATGCTCACGGTGTTGACATCGGGACTGACAGGCTTCGGAGAGGGTGCGGGCGTGATGTTCGAACTCGACTCCACCGCCGATACGTTCGCCATCCTCCAGTCCGGCGGGTGGACGCTCCTGACCGGGGTGAACCTGATGCTATTCAGCCTCATTCACAACCCGTGCAGCACGACCATCTACACCATTTACAAGGAGACCGGCAGCGTCAAATGGACCACCATCTCCGCGCTGCTCCCGGTCGTGATGGGCCTCGTGGTTACCTTCTTTACCGCACAGATCTGGACACTTTTCACTGGCTAAGACAGCGTACACACGGAGGGTCATGCGATGACAAAAGGCACCTTGCAGCTCACCCGGGCGGAAGCCGACTACCTGAAAACGGTCTATTCCCTCGCCGATGAGGGTCAGCGTGTTCGCACGAACGATCTGGCAGAAGCGTTGAGTGTGAGCGCGGCATCCGCCACCGGCATGATTCAGAAACTCGCAGCCGCCGATCCACCGCTGCTGGATTACCAGAAGCATTATGGCGCTGCGCTGACTCCCGCCGGGCGGAAAGCCGCGCTCAAGACCCTGCGGCAGCACCGCCTGGTGGAGATGTTTCTCCATAAGACGCTGGGCTATACCTGGGACGAGGTGCACGAGGAGGCGGAGCGGCTGGAACATGTCGTCTCTGAAGAGTTGGAGGAGCGCATCGCCCAGTCGCTGGGCGATCCTACCCACGACCCGCACGGCGCGCCCATCCCCACTCGCGATCTCGAGATGCCGTCCTTCAGTCACATCTCCCTGGAGACGGCGCAGGCGGGACAGCAGGTTCGCGTCGAGCGTGTCAATGACCACGATCCCGCCCTGCTGCGCCATCTCAGCGACCTCGGCATCCGTCCTGGAGTCGATCTCATGATTGCATCGGTATCGCCTTTTGACGGCAACATCAGCCTGCACGTCGCAGACAGCGAGGAGCACATCGTGCTGGGGCCCGGCGTCACCAGCCACGTCTTCATTCAAGCATCGGCGACATTGCAGGGTTAACCCAGATGGACGGTGGTCACGTGCTCGAGCCGCCATCCACCAGGTCCAATTCGTTGCAGGTTTGTGAGAGGAGTAGCGATGAGGTGGCAGTCGCGTTCTGAACGATGGGTTCTCCCGTTTCTTCTGGTGATCGGCGCTGTGTTTGTCAGCGCCTGCGGGGCTGGCGCACAGGCTGAACGCGCACCCACATTGCCAAACGCAGAGCCGCGGGTGGATCCGGTATACGAAACCGTACTGGAAGAATTCAGCATCGTGAACGAGGCCGGAAACCGGATCTATGGCATGCTGCGACGTCCGGACCCTGCACAGTACCCGGATCTGGCCTTCGCAGCCGTGGTCTATGTCCCGGGAGGAATACAGCCCGGCCGTACATACGTGCTCTCTCCCGAAGCGATTGTGCTGGCAGAAGCGGGCATGGTCGTCGTGGGTTTCAACGCCGAAGGACGGGTTGATGAGCGCAGCGAGGACGACCTGCTTTCCGAGGGCGAGCAGAATTACAACGGCTACCGTGATCAGGATACGCTGGCTGAAATTGTCGCCTACACCATGGCGCTTCCCTATGTCATCCCGGACAACGTCGGTATCCGATCGCAATCCTACGGCATCACCATGGCTGCGGGCTGCGTCTTTCGCCATCCGGACCTGCCCGTCAAGTACATCGTTGACGGTGAAGGACCCTCCGAAAGCTTTGTGACGGTGCACGAACCTTACGCGCTGTATACCGATGTCAGCCATCCCCATCACGACAAATACGAAGAGGTCTACGGCATCCTCGGACATTACTCGACCTATCGTGACGCGTCCGAGGCGAACCGCGCCTTCTGGGAGGAGCGCGAGGCAGTTCAGTTCATCGGAAGCTTCAATGGAATGTACCTGCGTCTGCAGGCGGAATACGATCATTCGCAGCCGCCGGGCGAATTTGATGACCCGGATGACTTCTATGATCCGCCCACCTGGTACCAGGCCAGGCACACCTGCGACATGGTGCGTGCCGCAATCAACGGCGGCGTCCCCTGGGTGCGCGTCAATCTCCCGCCGCAAGGCAATACGGTCAACGCCGTGTACGGGCCGGAAAACCTTCCCATCCTGCTGCCCGGAGCGTGGGGCAGCGATCCGATGATTCCAGTTCGAGCCGTGCTTGAGATGGCGCGGGCGGAAGCCGTACGACGATAAGATCCATCACCCAACGACAAGGAGGACTCCTTCGATGTCCTTTTTACTCAGCAATGCCCTTCTGTACGGCCTGCTCATCAGCCTGGTCCTGACCGTTCTCATGGGAGCGAGTTTTCTCGTCGCACCGGACATGTGGCTGCGCAGCTATCCGCCTGCCATCAAAGCCCGCTTCGGGGAGATGACAGCGAAGGCAAAACGTCTGAAGCCGATTGTGGCGAGTTCCTTCTTCGGTGTCCTGCTCGTGCTGGCGGCTGCTTCACTCATCCGCCTTCAAACCCATCTTGGCGACATCGCAGGGCTGCTCGACATCATCCTCTCGCTGTTCATCACCTTTCTGGTGTTCAATCTCTACGACCTGCTTATCCTCGACTGGCTGCTGTTTGTGCGCTTGAAACTGCCTTTCTTCATTCTCCCCGGCACGGAGGGGATGGCAGCGTACGACGACTACGGCTTTCATGCCCGCGCCTTCCTGCGGGGCACCCTCATCTGCGCAGCCGGCGCAGGTGTACTCGGCGTTCTGGTATTCCTTCTTCAGATGCTCCTCCGCCTCGTACGTTAGCCGCGCGACGTAAGCCATCGGAACGCTGTATGAATCAGTAGACGACGGGCAGGCAGATGATGACAGAACAATACAACACACAACAGCGGCGATGGCCGGGATGGCTCAACTCCGATCTCATCATCAAACTCATCGGGGCGTATTCCATTCTGGTTCTGGGCTTGATCGCCACCCTTACGCTCCTCTCCGACGCACAGGCAAGCCAGAAAGCCATCATCAAGATGGCGCTCGGGTTGAATCTCATCTGGTGCGTGACAGGCGGCCTGCTGATGCTGCGCTTCCGGGAGCAGGTCAAAGCCTTCACCCAGCGCATCCCCTTTCCCTGGTGGCTGACCTTCACCTTGTTTTCCACCGTCCTCGCCCTGCTGGAGGAGGTCGTCACGGTGACGATGACGAACATGGCGCCCTTGTTCGGCTCGGTCGTGGGGGAGGCTTTCATCACGGCTTCTGCGAACTACGTCCACACGGTCCTCTTTCACAGCGTAATTGTGTTCATCCCCATGTTTGCCATCTGGGCATTCCTGCTCTCCCGCTTCCGCTTTCCGGCCAGCCATGTGTTTCTGCTGTTCGGTCTGACCGGCTCCCTGGCGGAGATGAGCATGAGCCCCACCAACGTGCTGGGAGGTTTCTGGTTCTTTGTCTACGGTTTGATGGTGTACTTGCCAGCGTATGCGATCCCCGGAAATCGCCCTGCCCGGGAGCCGCCCTGGTGGTCCTATCCGCTCGCCGTGGCTCTCCCACTCCTCGCGCCCATCCTGCTGCTTCCGTTCGCACCGCTGCTGCGATGGCTGTGGGACATCATGGATCCGGTCTTTTTCGTTGAGTCGATGTGGGAGTAGCCGTTCGTTCCCCCACGTAGCTTGAGGGAGGCGCAACATGCAGTGGTACCCACCCATCCAACCTGGCTGGCTGAACGGCTGGATCGTGCTCGTTCTGCTTACACTGACCGAGGGGACGCTGTTCCTCGTTTTTCCCCGACCGGTCGTTAAGCGCCTGTTTGACCGCTCCGGCTGGACCCCTCCGCAGATTACCTTCACCGTCATCGGAAAACTCTCGGCTGCCTTCTGCCTGGCCATGCTCATCCTCACCCCACTCAGGCTCGGCACTCCCCTTTTCTACATCGGTGCCGCCATTACACTGGCCGGCTTGATCGGGCTGGCAAAATCGCTGTTCGACTTCAAAGCCACACCGCTGGACGAACCTGTCACCAGGGGCCTGTACCGCATCTCTCGCCACCCGCAGATTGTGATGGCCTCTCTGGTGCTGCTGGGCGGCTGCCTTTGCATTGGTTCCTGGTCCGCCCTGTTAGCCTGGCTGCTGGCCCGCATCTTCAGCCACTTCGGCATCCTGGGCGAGGAGGAAGTGTGCCTGAGGCTGTACGGCGAGCCGTATGCAGCCTATCTGGAACGTGTCCCGCGCTACTTCGTCTTCTTCTAACCATCCGGTGTAAACCCTGATGCAGGATCGATGACCGGGGGTCTTCGGTCAACCCGGACATGCACTGCATGGCCATCCCGACCAGCTCAACGCGGTCAGTCGATCGTCAGGCTGTCACAGGGAATCGTCCCTCGACCCGGTGTATGATGCAACTACAGGTTGTTCCATCCGGGAAAGCAACAAGGGGAGGTGGAACCATGAACGACTATACAAATCGGCGGGTCGTCGACACTCGCGAATGGTATGACTTTGTGGGGGAGCTCAGCGAAACCCTGCCCGGGATTCACCTCGGCGGCGAGGCAGCCACGCGCGAGCTCCTGGCGCTCTGTGAGCTGGGACCGGGGGTCCGTGTGCTGGATATCGGCTGCGGCTCGGGCACGACCGCCTGCCTCATCGCCGACCTCTATGGCGCCTCCGTCACCGGCATCGACTTCTCCCCTGTCATGATCGAGCAGGCCCGGGCCCGCGCCGCCCGCAGCGGCCTTGAAACACTCGTCTCCTTCCGTACCGGAGATGCCTTCGAGCTGCCCTTCGAAGACGAAAGTTACGATGTCGGCATATTCGAATCGGTCCTCACCCCCCTGCCCGGCGACAAAGGGCTGGCGCTCAACGAATTGGTGCGTGTCCTGCGGCCAGGCGGCCTTGTCGCTGTGAATGAGAGTATCTTCCACGAAGGCGCCCCGGCAGACATGGAAGAGCTGCTTTCGCAGCACCCCGCCATCTTCGGCGCGTTCACACCCGATTCTCTGCGGGAACTGGTCGAGGAGGCCGGCCTCGAGATCCGACAGATGATCCTCCGGGACACCGGCGACCTGCCCAGTGCGGTCGACCAGCTTGGCTTCATGGGCATCGTGCGCTTCATGGTCACGGTCTATCCGAAGGTGCTGTGGAAACTGCTGCGGGACAAGCGCTTCCGTGAGGCGAGCCAGATTGACGATAAAGTCACGAAACTCGGGAAGGACCACATGGGCTACGTCCTCCTCGTTAGCAGGAAACCGGCATAAATAAGACGGGTAACCGGTTGTGGATCGCATATCCTGCTTGTCCTGGACCGTGTACAATGCCCTTGACGACACCCCGGGCTGATCCGACCTGGAGAGGTATCCGATGAAAACTGCCGCGCCCGTTCTCCTCTATTGCTTCCTCACGCTTGTTTTCACGCTCGCGCTGGGTGGTCTGCAGGGAGCAGCGGGGATCAATGCCACAGGGATCGCCCTGCCCCAGTTGGCGCCCGGGCTTGCCGCCGTCCTCCTTACCGCACTGCTGCGTCGGTTTCCAGTGCGCTTGAATCTTTCTCTGAAGCGCGACGTCGTCCTGCGCAGTGCCGCCGCCTTCATCTTCCCAGTCATCCTGGGCGCCCTTGCCCTGCTCATCTATACCATCCTGGCCAGCCCGCCCGCTGCGCCGACCACCGGAGGGACATCGCTGGCGGTGCTGATCGGCGGCGTCCTCGTCGGGGCCTTCGGCGAGGAACTGGGCTGGCGCGGGTACCTTCAGCAGGTGCTGCAGGAGCGTGGCTCTATGCTGACGGCATCGCTGCTCACCGGCTTGCTGTGGGGGCTGTGGCACGTCGGAAATTATGCGCGCGGACCCGTCTACATGGTCTTTTTCGTGATGACAACCATCGGCGCCTCACTCCTGATCGCCTGGTTCCTGCGGGATTCACGCCACAATGTGTTCGTCGCCTGGCTGTTCCACGCCGGGCTCAATGCCGGGTTCATCCTCGCTGGCGACGCCCTTCTCGAAACACCCTACATGCTCATCACGGGTCTTGTGTGGTGGACCGCCGGCACCATCTTCGTTCTCCTCGCCAGCCGCACCTTCACCCGCCGTCCCTGACCCATCCGCCGCGCCGACCCCTTCTCACAAGCACCCGTCACGAAAGGAAAAACCGCAGCGTCCAGGCGGAGCGGAAGAACGCCGCCGCGCCAACCGTATGCGCCATCACGACAATTTGAGCCGGTTTGCGATTTGGGCTTGTTTGATTACAACGCCAACTCGGGGATGCGGATGCGGGGCGCATCCGGGTTGCCCTTGAAGCGCGCCTTGATGGCATCGTAACCGATCTGGCTGAAGGGGCACACCGCCAGGCACACACCGCAGCCAAAGTTCTGCGCGAACGCATAACGGCAGGCGTCGTAGTCGATCGTCTGCCAGCCGCCGTCACCCCGCTCGCGGGGCTGATCGAAGATGGCATCCACCGGGCATGCCCGCACGCACTTCCCGCACTTCGCACAGAAATCACGCACCCAGAGGTGCTCGTTCACGGTCTCCACCGGCAGGTTGGTGATATTGGTGTAGATGACATTGATGCGCTGCCGTGTGCCTCCCTGCGGGCTGATGAGCATGCCGTGGTAGCCGGCGGCGCCCAGCCCGGCCAGTTCCGCAAGGTAGGTGTAGTCGGTGAGACCGCCCATCGACGTGCCCGGATAACCGGCATAGCCATTGCGGCGCAGGAAGCGCGCAAGCCGATAGGAGATCACAGCCATGTCCCGGTAGCCGCGAGCGACCTCCTTGAAGGCCTCGAAGCTGGGTGCGGTCGTCCAGTGCTCCTGTGCCATCTCCACCGTGATGATGATGGCGTACTCGTGGGGAATGCCTTTCCCGGCGAAGATGGTGTGGCGCGGGATGCGGACGTATTTCACGGCGGACACACCGGCGTTCTGCGCCATCGTTTCAAGTCTGCGGAGGAAGGCAGGATCAGCCTCCTCGCGGGTTGGCGTGAAGGTTCCATCGTACAGCCGCTTGCCGCGGAACATCGCCCGAAGCAGCGGCAGCATGATCGGTAGCACCTGCATGCGCTGGCGGGCGGTCATGTTGGCCATCGAGAGTTTCTCGGGGGGCAAATCGCTGTCGAAGGGAGTGCGGGGCGGTGAGGCCTCGTCCGGCTCGATCAGGGTGTCGAAATTGCCCAGCGCGGAGTCGAACACTTCGAGCATCCCGTCCATCGACGGCGTGTACTGCTTCTTGCCGGGCAGGAACGAGCGGATCATGGGGCTTTTGAACATGGTTCGTGTGCCTCCTGTGGTGCGTCGATATCCATATCACGACATGCCTTCCGCACCCTTCCCATATTTCGCTTACCGGAAGGAGGGTAAAACCGAATTCGCCTCGGGCAGGACCAGCACATGCGCATCCCGTCCGGCTTCCTCCATTGCGGCTGCCAGCGCACCTTCCATTCCCGGGAAGGGATGCATGTGCATCTTACGCACCTGCTCATCGGGAAGCTCCGAGACGAGCAAGACCTTCCCCCGCTGGAGGATCTTCGCAACAGCAGCCGCCTTGTGCCCGCCCAGCACGAATTCGCGCTGGATGCGGGCAATCAATTCATCAGGTGATGATCCGTCCGTCATCCACGTCTCGAACACGTCATGCCCGAAGCCCTCCACGCACTCCGCAGCGAGGATGAGCACCCCGCCGTCCCGGATAAAGAGGCTGGCGTTCTCCAATGCCTTGTGCGCCTGGTAGACATTAACGTCCTGGGGGTAGCCGCCGGCGCTGGCCAGGACGATGTCGGCTGGCGCATCCACCGGGATTTTCCCCCGCGCGGCCACCCGCTCGCAGAGCACCCGGTGGGCGAGCGTCACATCGCCGGCTGTCGCTGCCGTGATGCGGTGCCCGGCGTCGACAACCACGTTGAGGATGAAATCGACCCCGAGCAGATCAGCTGCTTCCTCCAGGTCCTCCCGCAGCGGATTGCCCTCCAGCCGGCCTGCACACGCTTCTGACAGGACCATCATGGCGTGGTTGGCGGTCACCGCCTTCGCGGATGCGCAGCCCGGGAACACCGCCTTGGCACCGCCGGAATAGCCCGCGAAGTAGTGAAACTCCACATTGCCCAGGGCGATGCGCACATCCGCTTCGACCAGGGGCCGGAACAGTTCCACCGTTGTCCCGCGCTGCGTGACGCCCAGATGAAGCGTATCCTCCGGATCGTGGTGGATGACCCGGTACCGCTCGGCTACCTCCCTGCCCAGCGCGACCGCGCGCTCTTTCTCCGTCATCGGGCGATGCAGGCCAAGCGCGAGGATGATGGTGATTTCTGTATCACGCACACCGGCACCCTCCAGCTCCGCCAGCAGCGGCGGGAGCATGCGTGCCGAGGGACACGGCCGGGTGAGGTCGCTGGTCACGATGGCGACGCGGCCACCCCTGGAGACCAGGTCACGCAGCGGCGGGGTCCCGAGGGGATGAGCCAGCGCCTCCGCCAGGATCGCTTCCTCATCCCCCGGCGTCTCCGCCGGATGCGGGCGAACCACGCCAACCAGGTTTGCTTCCGGAACCCGGACAGCAAGCTGTCGGTGTCCATAACGAAGGGGAATTTCGACCGGTTTCATACCCTTATTCTCAGTCGGTCGAAGGGAGATTGCAAGCTGCGCATCAAGAAAACAATGTTCCGTCAAAGGAAAAGCAGAGAGGGCGGGATACGTTTCCCGCCCTCTCGGACTTCACCCGATACTGTACGTGCCTTTATTGCACATACATCTCAAATTCCTCAAACGTCATATCCGAGCCCGTGAGGGCATTGTACAGCGGCACATACTCTTCCGCACTCATGGTGTTGGACGTGTAGATGATAACATCCGCAATGACATAGAATGGCTTGCCGGTCCCCGCTTCATACAGGGCGATTAATCCGGCGTACTCGGAGAAATCCTCCATCATCTCTCCTGCTTGTAGGAAGGCGAGGACATCCTCCGGGTCCGTGAGATACGGCACAAGGCCCTGGCCGGTCATCAAATCGTCCATGTTTGCCGCACGGTGGGCATCGCCATTGTCGTCCGTCATGCCCTCGTAATCCGCGGCGGGCGCATCCGCCAGCGCAGCCGCCAGCGCAGCCAGTCCTGTGTCGTCCGCCTGCTGGCTGCCACCTTCGACGGATGCGTAAAGCAAGTCGGCGTCATAGCCCTCATCCCAGGGGGCAACCTCGTACGTCAGCTCCGACGACACGCCGGGAGCACCGTCATAGCCAACCCACTCGCCGTTTATCAGCACCTCAGCGCGGTAGTGTCCCCAAGTCTCATGTGCTGCGCGGTCGATCTGATCGTAACTCAGGTCGAGACCAGCCGCTTCCAGGCGTGGACGCAGCGCCTCATACTCATCCGGACCCATCCCGTTTGCCGTGCTGGGGTCGATGTTGGGGTCAACCTCCGACATATACACCTTGTTCGCCGTGACACGCACGTCCAGGCCGTAGTAATTGGCGATGGCGTTGAAAATCGCCGCATAATCCCAGCACAGGCCATAGATATGTCCGTCTTCCATCACACGCTCGTGGATCATGTCGCTGACCGGAAAGATCCCTGGTAGCATATAGTTCCAGCGCATGGGATGGGAAATATCCGGCTGCTCGAAAGGATTGCCGATGTAATGCATGTGCTCGCCCTGCCAGGCGAGGATGGCGTCGGCAATCTCCTGATCGGTTCCGGTGAAGCCGTCCGCCTCAAGGTAGAGGATGTCCTCTTCACTGAGCGCTTCGTAAGGATTGAAGATTTCGAACTGAACGGGCTGGTCATCTTCCTCAGCAGCCGGTTCGACGACATCTTCTATAGATTCAGCCTCTGGCTCTTCCGGTTCATCCTGCTCAACGACAGGTTCTACAGCTTCAACCTCGCTGGAAGGCGCCGTGGTTGCAGGAACATCACTTCCGCAAGCCGTTAATACCAGAGTTAGGACGATCATGATGGACAGGACCCATAAAGAACTTCGTTTGAACATCTCTCTTCTCCATTGAATGTGGATACTGGTGGCCAACGTCATCGTGATACTCACGATGACTTAGTCTACGCAAACCAGGCACACATCGCCATGAATACCTGCTCCTAGTGGACATAAAAAGCACGTAAAGAAAGGAGGTTTACAGAGGAAGAGAGATGCCCGTTTTCGTACATTTCAGGCAACTCATCTTTCGTTCCAGTTTTCCAGCTAACTTCGCGAATGACGACGGAAGAACTCCCACATCAGCGCGGATGCATCCACGCTCAGGCTGGTATGGCCCGTCAGCCAGCGCGGCAGCGGTTGGCCGCCGGGCCAGGTGTGCCCGCCGCCCTCGACGACGTAAAGTACGACCTCCGACGAGCCGCTGCAATCCGGATAGCGCAGCATGCAGACATCCTCCGCCACGCGCTCTTCCACCGGTTGCTCCGCACAGCCATTCCGCACCGCCCATCCCGCCGCCCATGTCTCGACAGGGGAAAAGGTGAAGGGATGCTGCATGACGCGATTTTGTCCGCCCGCATAAGGCACGATGGGATCATCCGTGCCGTGGAAGGCCATCACCGGCATGGGGTGTCCCGGCTCACCCGGCCCGGGCTGGTAGAGGTAAGCCCCCGCGACGCCGCCGATGGCCGCGATGCGCTCCGGCATCTTGCAGGCGAGCAGATGCGTCATCCCGGCGCCGTTCGACATCCCGTTGATGTAGATGCGGGATTCGTCGATGGCGTACGTGCGGCAGAGATGGTCGAGTACATCGCGTATGAACTGGACATCGCGCGCCATCCCGTCCGGGTCATCCGGGATGGGCTGCGCGTGCCAGCGCAGCGGGACGTCCGTGCCCTGCGGATAGACGACGAAAAAGCCATACTCATCGGCGAGCGCGTTCCAGCCGGTCATCGCCTGCTGATGCGCAGGCCACTGGACATAGCCGTGGATGCTGACCACCAGCGGTACAGGATGCGCGGGATCATAGGATTGCGGAACATATAGAAGATAGCGGCGCGTCCTTCCGCCCGACACGATCCGCCCGTCCGTGCGGTTGCGAAAGAAGAATCCGAAAACAAGCCCCACAGCAACCAGCGGGAGGAGTAGCAGCAGCCAGCGCAGGATCATGAATGCGGTTCCCTTCAAGTTGTGGATGTTTTTGCGTCTGTCCCATCATAGCAAAGGACCCCGCGCGAAGCCACGTGCGGAAGGGTGCCTTCTTGAACTTTGAACTTATAGCGCGCTGCGGCTACGCTTTGAGCCGATCGAGGTATTTCTTCCGGAATTTGGCCACCTTGGGGGCGATCACCGCGCGGCAGTAGCCGGCATAGGGATTGTTCGCGAAGTACTCCTGATGATAGTCCTCGGCCGGGTAGAACACGTCCAGCGGGGCAACTTCCGTGACGATGGGATCCGGCCACAGACCCTGTTCCTCCACCCTGCGGATGACCGCCTCGGCGGTGGTCTTCTGCTCGGGGGAGTGGGTGAAAATGGCCGAGCGGTACTGCGTGCCGACATCGGCGCCCTGGCGGTTGAGCGTGGTGGGGTCGTGGATGGTGAAGAACACATCGAGGATGTCCTCGAAGGCGATGACCGCCGGGTCGAAGGTGACCTGCACCACCTCGGCGTGGCCGGTCGTGCCGGTGCAGACCTGCTTGTAGGTAGGGTACTCCACCTGCCCGCCGGCGTAGCCGGACACCACGTCGATGACGCCCTTGAGCTGATCATAGACGGCTTCCAGGCACCAGAAGCACCCGCCGCCGAGCGTTGTCGTTTCCATCGTATCCCTCATCGAAATTGTTATAGGAGAGTATATCGGGTTCTGAACAGCACGGCGCGGAAAAATGCAGGGGCGGGTTTGAAACCCGTCCCTACCGAATGGGTGTTCCAATCTGTTGTAGGGGCGGACCCCCGTGTCCGCCCGCATGAGAGTCCTCTCAAACGATCGTAGGGGCACGGCATGCTGTGCCCCTACATACGCTACAAGACGAAAAAGCCTGACGGACGCTGCGCATCCATGTTGTGGAAAATGAACGTGGTTGCGGGTTGCAAACCCGCCCTACCCATAAGACCTAGTATTTGGTCGCAGGGGTGCCCCCATGTCTACATGACCAAGCCATTTTCCTCTGCCGGAGGATGTTTTCCGACTGCCTGTGAATTCCGTCCAAGGGGTAGAAAATGCAGTCGAGCCTGCCGGGAAGGCGCGAAGACGGAGGGAAGAACCAAAAAGGCGTGGAGGACCCTCGCTTTTTGGCGCCCCTGCCAAACTCGAATCAACAGTCGTCGAAGGAGACGATTCTCCGGACTGAAAGCTGTTTCCCGGCCGTCGGACGGCCTGCTGGACGCATCCCACCCAGGGTCCTACTATGCACGAACGACCCCGGCTTTGCCTCATAGGCTCCGACACGCTACAATACTTCCCGCATGTTCTGTATGCAATTCCCACGCTGAAATCCACACGCACGCAGGAAAGGATCGAGGGAATGGAGGGTCTGTGCAGGTGAAGAACGGCGCATCACCCCAAACCCAAGGGAGAGGAAGACATGAAACGCGCAATCGACGCCAATCGCAGCGACTTCGAACGGTTCACAACCGGTGATCTGATACAGGCCATCCGTCTATCGGAGGGCCGCGTGGTGGTGGCGGAAGTGATGGCGGCAGCGCCGCCGCTTCTCGACAAGGTCTCCAATGTGGAATTGGCAGCCGCCTTCGGCGCTGACGTCATCGTGGTCAATCTCTACGATGTCACACAGCCCCGGATCATGGGGTTCCCCGATGCGTCGCAGCACGGCTCGAAGGGGGGCCATCAATTTGGCGCGTTCCAGCGCGGCGAAGGGCGTACGCTGCGGGATGTCAAAGCGTGGATTGGCCGACCCGTCGGTTTGAATCTGGAGCCCATCGAAAACCCGGAAGCCATGCAGGGGACAGGGCGATTGGCGACGCCGGAGAATGCCCGGC
>Ga0272443_10002370_pt1 | contig 24253 bp, 54 predicted proteins | sample SSMAcet12_FD_193581 | JGI IMG/M metagenome (GOLD analysis project Ga0272443, IMG submission 193581) | Marine sediment archaeal communities from Little Sippewissett salt marsh, Falmouth, MA, United States - SSM-Acet-12 | ecosystem: Environmental > Aquatic > Marine > Wetlands > Sediment ...
TTCCTTCATCAATATCCTATCTCCAATTTTTTTGCAAATGGTAATTTATAAAGATATTCTATAATCTTTTCCTCACTATTAAAGGGTGCATCTCCTCTAATTTCTATCCAAGATACACTACCTAAACTTGCTGTTTCTATATAGGTATCATACCACCAATCATATTCCTCTATGTTATCTTCATCAGCATACTTATCAAGTAATAACAAATATCTATATAATTCTTCCTCTTCTTTATTGTTTAGATTATCTGTTCTAACTCTCATAGTAGCTTCAGAACAATTTGGGTTTAAATCAATCATAATAATTCCACCATTAATTTATTCTTATCTATCATTTCTTTATAACAATTTTTAATTTCAGCTAAATCTATTAATCCTATATTTTGTTTTAAGGTTAAATCATCTATATATCCATCATACTTTTTTATTGATATAGGTTTAAATATATAACAATTAGTTAGCATACCTGAATACTTGCTATATCTATATCCTGTAATTTTAATTAAATTTCCATTAATCTTATTCTTAAAATATTTATTAATATATTTAGATTTTGAATTCGGAAAGGATTTATAGGTAGAATTCATCATACATATTCCCGCTCATTTCTAATCTTTAATTTTTTAGCAAAGGGTGTATTCATAATACATTCCTCTATCTCATCTGTCATATCCTCTACCCTAGCTACTGCATATTCATCAGTAGTATCAAAGTAATCAAATAAAGATAAATATTTATTCATCTCCTCTCTTTCCTTTTTAGTTAAGTCATCATAATAAATATATAAATAAGTAACCCACTCTGAACAGTTAGGATTGAGCATCATCTACATCATTCCCCATATGTCTTCTATTATATACATCTTTAAATGGTAATCCATAACAATTACAAAAGTGTTTCATTTCTTTAGTATATTCCTCTCTAGACCAACCACTTGTTCCTGATGTTGTCCAATGATTTCTATTAGAGTATATTCCAAAGTAATCTAGGAATAAATCTAATTCAGGTTTTTCAAAGTAAGGTCTATAATCTAATCCCTTACTATTAGGACTATACAATGCTCTCTCATAATCCTCTTCACTCATTATTCTTTTAAAGATTTTTAATTCATCATCTGTCATATCCTTTAATATTTCTATAGGTATCTTATATACTGCTTCAGAACAGTTAGGATTTAACTCTACTTTATATTTACATCTGGTCTTTTTAATAAGCTATCCCTCTTCTTTTTACTCTTTTTACTTTGATAATCTTTAATAGGTTTACAACCATTATGAATCCATTCTTCATATTCATTAGCACTACCACCATCCTGTCCATATACTTCTCCACCTAGATTATCTTGTATCTTTTTTAATGTGGGAAATAACTGATGTTGACAATGCTGATGTCCATCTATCCTTATACCATCATCTCCATAACCATTATCCTCACCATCTCCATATATATGTATAGTTGCTCCATTTTCATAATCAGGCATATTAGGATTATCCTTATCAAATATTACTGACATCTTATCTCCTGAATTATCCCATTCATATATATCATTACTAGGGATTTCTATATAATATATTCCTAAATCTTTAAGCATCTCTATAACTTGCTCTTTAGTATAATCATCAGGTAATCTCAATACCAACTCACTACAATTTGGATTTAATAGCATTTTTATTTTCTCCTTTTCATCATATAATATAAACTATATAATCCTAATATAAATACTATTGGAAACATTATAGCCTCTATATCAGCTTCTCCTAGCTTATTTATTAATATCGTAGTTGATTTACTAGGATGAAAATAAGCACTAAAAAATGTATAGGTTAATGTTATTGTATTAGCAAATAAACAAGCTACACCTATTGTTGCTATAAAATGTTTTCTATCCTTTACTCTTAATTTTATTCTAATGTAACTCACCTGTTTTCTTTATGGATTTTTCTCTATCTTTAATCAATCTTTTAATGTTTTCTTTAGTTCTTATTTCCTTTAGTCTTTCCTTAAGTTTAGTAATCTCATTAAGACAGTTAAGTATTTCCTTATCTATATCCATATCTCTATATTTTTCTAATAAGGTTACTCTACCTCTATAATATTTAAGTAATTTTTTAATTGCATCTTTAGTCATCTCTCCATTAGGCATTACATACCACCACAATCTGTATAATTCTCACTAATAAATGGAGCTATATTATCTAACATATGACTAATATCATCTCCTTGCTCTTCTATTAAGACAAGATGTAATAATTCGTGGGATATAGTTGAGCATATAGTCTTATAATTTTCTTCCTTTAAAAATCTAGGATTAAGATGTATCCTATTATCTTCCATTACTGCTCCTGTCCATATACCATTCCAACCAAAAGTAAAAATATATTCCTTATCTAACTCATCATATTTCTTTATGGTTATATTACTTCCATCTACAATAGACATAATAATCACTCTGCATAAGTATAATCATTTGGAGGATATGTTTTATTCTGTAAATCCTCAATGTATTTAGTCATCTCTAGTTTCTTTAGTTCATCTACTTTCTTTTTTAATCTTTCCATTCTGTCTTCCTCACTCTCATAACTACAATCTACATCATACATTACAGTTCACAACCACATACCCAGCATTCATCTGCATTGATATTATTTCCCATTCCACAATCTTTACATATCTTTTTATTCTTCATCACATACACCTTCCCAACATTTTAATAGAGTTTGTATCTTATTTTCTTTTCCCCATTTCTTTAAATCTTCATAAGCTTCTTTATGATAAACTTTTATTATCTTTGTAGCTAGATTGATATCACCAGCTGGTCTAGATATATTTATAGTTTCTTTAATCTCCTTAAACCATTTCTTTTTAGTTCTTTCATAAGGTATATATTTCCATACAGTAGCAAATTTACCTGCACAGGATACCTGAAAATAATAATCATCTCCAAAATAATTATCTAGCTCTTTCCTAAATATCTCATCTTTCTTTTTTCTTAACATATTTGTGCATATTTCTTCCTTCATATATATTCCTCTATATAAGATGATATCTCTTTAATATTTCATAGTCCTTAAAGTATAGTAAATCCCATATCTGAAACAGCTTACCTAATCCCATATGGTTACATACACCTAAAAAACTATCATACGTTTGCTCTCTACTTTTTTTACTCTTATATTTCTTTTTCATTTTATTCCTCTTTATAATTACATTTAATATCTGAACAGGCAATAACCTCTCCACCACCAGCACAACAATACCATATCTTTAGTGGCTTTCCACATATAGGACACTTATCTCCTTCTTTCATTTTCAATCACTCTTTAAATATCCATTTAATAGTTTATCCAAATATTCTATCTGACTTTTAACAAATGATATTTCCTCATCATCAGTTAATTCCTTTAATTTATTATTTCTATCCACAATAGCATTTATTATTTTATAAATCATTTTATTTCTTTTCCTTTTGACAACAAGTGCATCTCCAACTATCATCTTTCATTTTATTATGCACTCTTTTTCCTTTACCATATATCTTATCCTGTTGAGGACATTCACAATCGCAGGATAATATCTTACAGTTTGTTTCCTTTTTAGTTTTATCTCCTTCCGTCATAAATATTCCACCATTACTCTATCCCTTAACTCAATGGGTATTTCATTATCCTTTAATTTTCTTAACTTTAAAATTTCTATCCACGAACTAGAAGCATACTTATCTCCTTCAACTAATTCCTTTAATAGATATCCCCCATATAATAATAAATCACTCAACATTCCTTCATTATCTTTATATCTATTATATTCAAGATAGTAACTCATATTTCCTATATGCAAACAAAATAATCTATCTATAATATATATCCTAAAGAGTTTATTATTAATTCCTGCTATATTAATAGGAGTAGCACTAACATAAGTTCTAATCTGACTATCCTCATCTATTTCAGGTAGTTTATTCCTCTTTAATTTCATCCATTAATTCTCCAATAACTTTAAGCAATTTAGAATGAACAGTTTTTATTCCTTCTTTATAGCCATCTTTATAACCTTCATCATACTTATCATTCATAAAGATTACCTCTTACTTTATTATATAAAATCTATTAGCCAAATGTTTAGTGAATATTTCTATATTGTCATCTGTCAGTAAACTTTCATTAAAAGCAACTATCCTTATATCCTTATGCTTATCTAAAAGATAGTCCACTATTAAATGAATATCTGCTCTACTTAATTTCTTCATCTAATTTCCTCTTGACTTTCTTCTTGCTAACTCTTTATTAATCCAAGTCCTTAATTGTTTTAATTGTTTATCACTTAAATTTTTTAAATCATATTTAGGTATTATCATTTTATATCCTCAACATAATATATCATTTCATTCCTTTCAAGATAGTCCACATAATCCTGTGTCCATACCTTAAGATTAATCAAAACATCTTTTAAGTTTCTACTTATCCATATTTGCTCATCAAAATACATCATTTTTATCTACCTCAGTTTTTGAACACCTTGAAATTCACTATATATAAAACAATTTGCCTATAAAATATTCCATATATAGAACAAAATGGCTTAAAACGATTTTTAATCACTAAACTCTATATGTTTTAGCCTCTTTTATATGGTTTAAGGCATTTTTACCCTGAATTAAAGGAAGATAAATATAATCCCTTCTTAAGATTACTTTTACCTATTAGTTTTATGGTAGAGTAATCTCTATTTAACCAAAAATCTCTACCTTCCACATCACTAATACACATCTTCCTTGCTTCTCCTATACTATCTGCTATTACTATATGTCCTAAATAACAATCCCATTTTCTAAAGTTCTTATCTTTTGGTTTTAATAAGTATATATTATGTTTCATTTTAATCAATCATCTTTAAGTCCTTATCTATATCGGCAACTTGTAGATAGTTTTTTTAATGTTGTTTGGTAACCCCATAGTCATTTGGGAATATTTGCCTGACACCCCAACATCTCCCATATAGAGGACTTGCACATACTACTCTATAATGCTCATAGAATTTACCGATACTCTATCTACTTGCTCTACCGTAGATAAGCAACTTATTTATTAAATATTCTATTTTTAGTGGTATATTTAAAGGCAACATTATTAATTCCTGATGTTTTTTCTAAAGTTTGGGCTAATGTTAATGCCTTATTCTTATCCACATCTAGTATTATTTTCATATCTGCTTTCCACCACCTTTTTAGTTTGGTTTTTTAAGGAAACCTATAAAAACCTATGGCGTATTACTTAAACTTGTTATTTGTATCCTTCCTTATTATATATGCTAACTCTATCATAGGTGTCTTATCTCTATAACTATCCTTAATAGTTCCTGATATAATATATCCAAATGATAAAGCCATTATTCTAATTTCTTTATCTAGTTTTTCTAGATTTCTATATGCTGAAGGTTGATTTCTAAATGTTAATGTTAAAGTTAAACCTGCATAACCTTGTTTAAACTTTTTATTTTTTAAGCAATAATACACACAATTTAATATCTTATTTCCTAATTGAGTATATCCTGCACATAAATCTAAATCTAATACAGCAATAGGTTTATCATATGTTTTTACAAATCTGAATATGTCATCATTAACTAATTCTATTCTATCCTTTTCACTCATTTTAGATAATTGAATTTTTTGATTTTCGTGTATTTCCTTTTCTATCTCACATACAACATATCTACTGCGATTATTTAATAAAGGTTTCCAATTATTGTAATGAGTTTCTAGTGTATTTCCTACCAATGCTACTACATTTCCACTTATATTTTTAGATTTAAAAAATCTACAAATAAGATTTTCTAAATTTCTTTTTCTAGTAGCATTTTCAAATCTCTCTTTTTCATACTTGATAAAACACACCTCCTTATTTCTTTTTATTCACTTTCTTATTTTCCTTTTCAAACCATTCCTTTATATCCTTCCATTCGTTAGGTGTAAACATCATAATTTACATCTCCTTTTTATAATCATATATTTACCATACATCTTTTTTATATATTTAGTAACCCTATAATCTATAATCTTATTTCTAATCTTGTTAATGATAGACATTTTCAATCACTCAAAATCATAAGCATTATCTATATACCAACCTTTAGGATTATCTCTACCTAATGTAGTATCCCCTATTTTATCTGCAAGACTATCATATGCTTTATATTCAAGCATACTATCAGTATCATTTTCACATACATCTACCAATACATATATATGCTCTTTATCATTGCAGAAATGATATTCCAATATATTTGTTTTCATTTTAATCACTCTATTTCATTCACTAAAGGATTACTCTCTTTAGATTTTTTAACTGTAATCTCTATACAATATAATTCCCCACTCTCTAAATATGTTGGCTTTATATCTATATCTGAATGGGTTTTATACCATATCCTTTTCCAATTTGTCTTATTTTTAATCATTCCCCATCACCTATTTTATCTAATCATCTACAAAATAATACCAAAACTTTTTACCATTTTTTATTTCAAAACCCCTATATATATTTTTATCCAATTTACAGGCACATCTTAAAGCATCTCTAATATTATTAAACTTTGGTTTATCTTTACTCACATTACTAATCTCCTTTTATTAATTCCTTTCCACACTTACTACATCTGTAAACATCATCTATATAAGAATACACCAATTCATGTCTACACATTTTAATCACTCTTTTTAAATGTGATATGGGTTTACTTTTTAATTTTATATATAGGTAAAAGAAACCCAACCTTAAAGAAACCTATTGTTTATTCTAATATTTTACAATCTATTATATTTGTATCATCAAAGTATATACGAATTACTGTTCTTTCTTTATTTATAAAGGCTATATCCATAACCTTATTTCCTTCTAATCTTATTTCATTATTCATTTATATCATCTCCTTTTTATAGGAGGGGATTAAGATATAGAGCAAGTATTAAAACTTGTATCTGAATTGAACAGATAACCCACTAATTATATTTATTCGTATAGTAAAGAATAGTTTATCACTCTATACGAATATTTATATCTAATGGAAACCTAACCATAGGATAACGCCACTCTATATCCTTGTTTTATTCACGATTTTCTAACTCTTTTTGTATAATTGCTATTTGCTCTAAAAACCAAAAGTCTATTTGTCCATTATCAAATGCTAATGAGTATTCTTCAAGTTTTTTAAGCAACTTTTCTTTACTCATTTTTGAGTAATCCATTTTAACACCTTTATTATAAATATAACTCTACCCAATTATACATATTTGCTGGATATTTATTCAGTAAATCTTCTACAATTTTTCTATTTGTAATCATTACTACACTACCTAATGTAGCAACAATTTTACCTGAATTTTTATCATATATTTTATATCCAAGAAATTCCATATCATTATTCATATTACTACCATTGTTTTATAGTATGAACATTTCAAGCACTTTTTCTGCTTCTTCTTTTGAACAACCTGTTATTAGGTTGATTTTCTTTAGTGTTTCTTTTACATATTCCATTTCTATTTCTCCATTTAAATTTTATTCTGAATGTTATGAAAGATTTTTGAATGTAGATATGCAGGTAAGCACAATAGATTACCTGATAGATATACTACTTTACCAAAAAGCATAAAACAGTATATCTTTTTACCTAATCTATTGTCTTTTTTATTCCTATTAATATGGTGTATTTCATATCCTTTAGGAATTTTTCCATATCTTAATTCCCATAAATATCTATGTTGAAATTCTAATTTTGTATCGCCATTTTTATTCATACGATACTCATAGATATATCCTTGCTTATCATAGGAATTAAGCAAAGTTTCGTATTGCATTTTACTCATCATCTATATATATGAATGGTAACTCATAAGGAATGAATACATTAAACACACTTTCATAAGTGCAATATAATTTACTCACTATCCTATGCACTATTTTATTGTAGTGAGAATACCTATGGATTTTAAATACAAACTTTTCAAAAATCCATTCAGCAATCACTACACATTTTTTACCTAACATTTAATCACTATTTGTAAAGTTTTTCAAAGATACTATCACTTGCTATATCACATTCAATACTATATTTACAATGTTTTTCCTGAATTTTCCATAGCATTTTATAATTAAATTTCAAGCATAGGATACATATTATTTGATGTAACCTATAATGAAATTCATTCACTAATCTATGTATCATTTTTACTCACTATTTATAATTCTCTTATTCTAATTCCACAGATAACAGTATTCATAATTTCAAGCATTTCTTTATGCTCTTTTTTACTATCTACTGTTGCTACTACTGTAAATCCATTCACTATTTCATCTCTCCTTTTATTGCTACTTAAAGCGTAATCCTAATAAAAAATAAATTCAGGATACCATTACTATTTTTTTTTACCATAACTATTATTGTATGTGGATTTCTACTCACAGTATCCTGATTGTTTTAAGCACATAATTATGCTTTCTTTTCGGTAAGGTAACCAGATAGGTAATGAATTTTACCGTCAATGACATGCTGTCCATATAATCTGAACATTTTGTTACCATTACTTGATTTTGATTTTGTAGCAGTAACAGTTCCGATTTCAATAGCAACTTTTTCATTACCATTGCTGGATTTACCTAATTCTACAACTTTACTCATAGAATTTATCTCCTTTTTAGTTGTCTTTTTTAAAGTAGAGATTATAAAACTACTGTTACAAAGTAACTCTAATTTTTAAGCACTTATTGTATCTGCTTTAAGGTTGTAATGAAGTTAAATTTAATCACATATACAGAAACCTTTTTATGGGTAGGTAAACACCAAATAAAATCACTACAATACCTATATTTACAGCAATAAGCACTTATTTATTCATATTTTAATTGATATTTTTACCTTATACCTATCCAAAAGAAATAAGATTTATTTAATATTTGTAATTATTTTTCTATTATTATAAAATAATCCTATATGTAAACATCTTTTATACTTTAAGAATGAACTATTTTCATTCCAAGTATTATTAGGAAAGGTTAATATATCAAATATTATATTTCCATTTTTATTTACATATACTATCTGATTTTTATTAACTATATGTTTTATTTTATTCATATTCTCACAACTCTTTTTGGGATATAAGATAAAAAGTAAGGATAATAACCTATATTTAAGCACATATGGTAATGGCTTTTAAAGTATCCATATAGTTATTGCTATTATCCTTACGAATAACTGTTGCTATATTTCAAGCACATTGTTATTACTGTTTTTACTGTTATTATTAGTCATAGTGGATAATAATACCATAAAATATCTTTTACTAATGATATTTATTTATACTATAAGATAAATTTTAGAATAACCAATATTCTTTTAAATATCCTATAATAAATTGAATTGTTAAAGGTTTAAAAGATGTTTAATTATTGGTTAATTAAACCTTAAACCTTTAACTTAATCCATGTTTCATGGTTTATCGGTATTTCATATTTAAATGTTTGCATAAAGTTTATATAGTTTGTCAATAACATATTTAAACTTTATGGTTATTTTATTTGCTATAAAAATAAAAATATCAAAATAAAATTTATATCTTATAGGATAAAACTTTAAGATATAATCTTATTTTCAATTTAAACCTATCTAAAATCAATCACAATCAAAAAACTATTTAGATAGGTATATTATCATTAATAAAAAAATAATGTCTTAAATGATTTTAAAATAAATGTCAAATAAAAATAACAGTTAAAAAAAAAATAAAAAAAAAAAGATTTTATTGTTTATGTAATTGTTTTATTTCTTTTATTCTATTTTGACATCTAATTATTTGTTTTTGTTTTAAATTCTGTTGTGTTATCCAATATTTAGATTGTTTATTATCTATTGAATTAACTTTATTTGATTTTTTGATTAAAGAAATATTTTGTTTTAACCAATAGTTTAATTTATCTTTATCAATAACTGTTTTATCTATTAGTTTAATACCGTTTAATCTTATTAAATCATAATCATAATTTAATATAGCATTTTTCTTTATATCATTTAACCAATAGTTTAAAACATCTATTTGTTTTTTATATAAACCATTATTATAAAATATTCTTTTATTATTCATTAATAATGATAAATACTTATCAAATAAAGATAAATCATTTTTGTTTAAGGTTTTATTGTAAATACTTATTTTTTTACCTTTAACAATTTTATAAACCTTAACATAATTATCTTTAAAATCAAATAAATTATTGTTAAAGAATAGATTATTTTTGATAAATGATTTTAGTTTTTTATCTATATTACTATTTAACAATAGGTTTTTTGTTTTTTCAAAATAGTAATTATTTGTTTTTATCATATTAATTAAACTATTGAATATTTCTAAAAACATATTACCATTAACAGTTTTTTGTTTTTTCTTTAAGTTATGATAACTAAATTTATGTTTTGTTTTGTTATCATTTAGAAAATATAAATAATCCCGATATACTTTAGATATAAACCTATTAGATAATAGTTTTTTATTAACAGTTTTTTTACCAAATAAATTTATTATTTCATAAGGTTTATATAATTCAATATATCCATTATTTTCTAATAATTCTTTATTATAATATAATCTATTTTTTCTTAATTCTAATTTATCTTTAGAATTTTTAATCGTATCATTATATATTTTTCTTTTAAAAGGATAACCATAATTATTAATTGGTTTATTAAATGTATTTAAATTATCTGTTAAACCTAAATCTGTTAATCTAACAGTTATAATTTTTAAATTACTATCTAAAGATTTTAATTCACAATCATTTTTTAAATGATAGCAAAAACCTTTAGAAATAATAAACTGGTTTATTAAATCATTATTTTTGATATTACCATTTTTATATCTGTTATATAAACCTATATTAAAATTACATCTAATATTGTGTTTATGTTTTTTAGAATTATAGATAAAAGGTTTATATTTTTCAATAGAAATATTATTTTCATTATTTTTATTGTTATTATCTTTATTGTTTTTATTTTCATTTAAAGATTTTAACAATTTAGTTTTATTTCTTATTTCTTTATTGTAATTTTTCTTTAAGTTAGATAATACTTTATTTCTATTTGATATTATCTTATTTTTAGGTTTAAAATCATTTTTGTTTTTATCTATTAAAAATGTTAAACCTAACTGTTTTTTATGTTTAGTTTTATGTTTTATTATAGGTTTATTTATCTTATTTTCTTTAAGATATTTGTTTATATCTTTTTTGTTAGTCAACAGCGTAATTTTACCATTTTTATTTATGGTTATAGATTTTATTTTTTCGTTTTTCATATTTTACACCTTTTTTATTTAATCTTTAAACATATAGTTTAAAGTTGATATTTCTTTTATGTTTATTTCTTTAATTAGATTTATGGTTTTATCTAATTGACTAATTAACTTATTTTCTATTTCTATTCTAGGTTTAACTAATATTTCATTTTTCATAATATCTCCATAAATATACAACAAAAATTTACCATTAATCATTTATCTATACTATAAGGAGAAATAATTATCTAAATCTTAATATAAAGTAGATAGAATAAAAACCTTAATTTTATTTATTCGCTAAAAATCTAAATTAACATCTGTTAATATTATTATCTAGTTGTAAAATCTTAAAATTTTATGGTTAATGTTATACCCTATTCCCATAACTTTATATATAAAAACTTACTACTTATTATAAAGTATATATATATAAATATATATTTGAAACAAATGTTAAAAAGATAAAAATAAAATGTAACAAATGTAAGATATTAACAACTGTTAATCAATTTAGATAATAATAAAATGTTTTAGTTTATAGATATAGTTTAATAAAAAAACTATTATTATCCATGGTTACAAATGTAAATATAATGATAATATAAAAATATACATAAATTATTATTTAGGATTATATTAAATAATTTATAATTAAAGGATTATATTAATTAAATTATAAGATTAATTACTTTAGATTATATTAAAAGAATTAATTAAATAATATTTCGTTATAAGTATATATTTATATCTATAAATATATCGTTATAATAATCTTATCGTTATATATTTGGTGTAGTATATAAAAATCTAAATATATAATATTGATAGATAAATAGAATAAAATATTTCTGTTAATATACTATACTATATATAAAAAACAATAAAATATTAAGTATTAAATAATTTAGTTGTTTATATATATTAATTCGTTATATTTATTCATTTATATATTAGATAAAGAATAATAACAAAATTTTCCTGCTTGTTAATATCTAGCACGATTTTATAATAATCTGTTAATATGTGGTATGCTAACAATTAGCACGTTATCATAATAACAACCTAGATAATATCTAGCACGATTTTTTTGACATTGAAGTATGTTAACTTGTAGCGTGGTAACTTGTGGTATGCGTGACAATGTCTAGCACGGTCGCCGCGACTTTCGGCTCACCCCCTTTTCTCCTGTCGTGTCCATACCTATATAGGTTAGGGGGTATATAAACCTTTCGGAATTATCAAGCCATGCTAGTCATTGTCTAGCACGCTCGGCTGGCCTGACACTATGCACCATGCTAACATGTAGCACGGCTCGATCCTAAATCTAATATATCTGACTAATAATATAATAATATCTAGATAAAAATATCGCGATCCAAATAGGATAAATATCTAGATAATAATATAAAAAAACACCGATAAAAATACGACTCCCGTGCATGACACTGTCTAGCATGGTATAGGCCTATATATTTTCTCCAATAAAAAAAAAACCGATATTCATATTTTTACTCACGTTTTTAGATATAATTTTTATTTTCGTGCGTGTGTGCGTAAAATATTTATATTTCTATTGGTTTATAAAAGTATTTCACCTATTAATATTTCTATATATAAATAATTAAAAAATCTTGATCTAATATTTTGATCTAAAAACTTGTTTATTGATCTTAATAATTTTATGTGCATATTTTCCCAATATAGTAATATGATCTAATAATAAAAGGTTTAACTATATATATAACTACATATATTTAAATATACTAATAAGAATATTTGTATTTATATATAAATGTTTGATAAAATTAAATATTTATATAGATAACTATATAAGTAAATATCACATTATAAAATTGTAAATATGGTTTAATACGATCACATATTTATATAGGTGATAAACCAAATAAGATTAAGGTTTATATGATCTAGATACGCAATAAACAAATATGTATTAAACTTAAACTTATGATCTTTTAAGGTTTAATTGATCTTAAAGTTTTATGGTTTTAAAATTGATCTAGATTAAACAAATATATAGGTGATATTATGAACATAAAAGATAGAGTTAAAGAATATGAAAGCTTATTAAAAGATGATCTAAAACAATTATATAGTTATGATAAAGATATATTCTTTATTGTTGATAGTAATTACAATAAAAATACTAAATCTATACATTCAAGTATTTTACTATTTACTGATATAATCTTTATAGATCAAATATACAAATTTAAAGATGAGTATAAAGTTTTATCTGACGATCTACAATATATAACATTAAACAATAAAGCTATTGAGTTACATTTAGTTAATTAAGGTTGATCTTATGCCTAGTATTAACGTATATCTTAATCATAAACAATATATGCAAATAGTTAAAGTTAAAGATAAATCGAAGTTAATACAACAACTATTAAACAAACATTTTAAAGATGGTGATTAATATAAACGATATAGGATATTATAAGCTATTAGATCAATTAATAAGTTTGTCAGATCATTATAAACAACAATTTAAAATAACTTTAAATAACAAATATCTAGTTAAAAGAAATTGTTTGTTTATGGGCAAATATTTAGCTTATGACGATCTAATATTATATATGCAACAAAACAAAAACGAATTTATTAAAAAATAGATAGATCATAATAGTTTATTGATCTATCTTTTATTTTTTGCATCTATAATTAACAATTGTTAATAATATTATTAGATCATAAGATAATATTAATATATGGTATTAGATAGCTATAAACCTTTAACATTAACTAATAAATAAAGATAAAAAAAAAAATTTAAGATATAAGTTTAATTCGATCTAGTAATAAACTTATAGTTAGATCATGTTTGTATATTGTTATATATTGTTTATCTAGTTGTTTGTTATATGATCTATATATGTTTAGATCATCTTTAAGTTTGTATATCATAACTAGATCAAATATATGTTTGATATAAATAGTTTATATGTAAGTAATTATGCAATAGTATAATTAACTATATTGATCTAATATTACAATATAGATATATCATATTATCAAAATATTAAGCATTAAATTCTATAATCATTATTATTTAAATTTGGACTATTCAAAAAATTTTCAATCAAAAAATTATATATTAATATTAAAAAAATAAAGATTGAATAAAAATAATTGAAAAAGATAAAAATGATATTATTATCTATCTAATATTACAATATTGAATTATATATTAATAACAACATAAATAAGCCTTAATGTATATACAAATATATACATATACTGCTTAGTATCCCACCTCCGGTGTAACGGAAACTCAAAAAGCAGTCCTGATATCCTCATCGCAGCACCTTAATTTTATACCCCCATTTTTCACCAAAATAACGATAAATTGTAGCAACATACTATATAAAGGTTTTGGTAGCCCAACAGGAGTGGAGTACTCAAATTATGAAAAGTTATGCTCGTGTATATTATTATGGAGGAAGGAAAAAATATTTAAACCTTTCTACAATAAGTATAAATAAGATGAATTCGTTAATTACGGAGAGCCAATAGCTAAGGCGGGAATGATGGTGGGAAACATTTTACTTATTCTATTCTATATTAATTAGATGATATAATGACTAAAGTTAATAAGATCGTAAAAAATAAGATTGAATCCTTTGTAGATCCACTTTTAGATAATGGTTATAGTGTCTACACTATTTCAGATATGATTAAAGATAATTACTCTGATAATCCAGATTTAAAGAATGGATCTCATATGATGGTCCAACGATATAAGGAGCATAGAGATAAGAGTAAACTAATAGAGGTGGATCAATCTGGGGAGGATATGGTAGAATTCGTCAAACAAGAATATAGAGACACAGTCTCTTCCATTAGGAAGGAAATAAATAAATGGAAGAAGAGAAATGATGAATTATATAAAAAGGCTGAAACTGATGGTAGTATCTCGGATGTAGCTAAGGTTATAAAACAAGCTAATGATACTCTAATGAATGAACTAAAGGTCTCAGAGTCTAAACTGGACAGACTCGGTAGACAGATAAAGAGTATTGGAGACATAAACCAAAAGAAGGTCCAGAATTTAAATATTATAATGATAGGTTTGGCTAATAAGTTGTGTCCTGAATGCAAAAAACGAATTCTTGAAGAGTTAAGTAAACTAACATAATGTTGAAACAAATTAGGAGGAAATATGATAAAACCCAAGAGTTACGTAGAAGTATCATCTTATGATAAATGGAAAACCGTAAAGAAATTCTTAACTGGTTTATTATTGGGTATAGCACCAACAGCTTTGTTATACACCATAAACTTTCTTGAACAAGAAGAATTTCCTGAGGAGTATGCAGTTTATATTCCTTTAGCAGTAGCGATACTACATGCAGCAATGAATTTAGTTAAACACTATAATGATACTATACTGGTAGATCCAACAGATGGAGAACCAGTTTGTTAGACTTATGAAGAATCTAAAATGTCCGTTGAAATACGAACGTGAACTCGTTGAATCCTATGATAACATAAACCATGCCCATGGTTCTTTGACACGGGCGTATCCGCTGAATCCTATATTAATCGTAGATCAATAATCTGAACCAAATGGTATGTAAACATTAAAGGGAAATGTTATGTTATTATATGATAAATATGAGGAAAAAGGATAATATGGATATAGACAAATGGCTAGCAGATGCAGCTAAATGGATTTTACCATTTTTCGGTTTTCTGTTTATAGCAAAAACAATCTTTGGTCTATCATTCAGCTTAGGATTTGCTTTCTAAGGTCTGATTTATAGACTTTAAGGGAGAAACTTTTAATATGTATTATGTTTTTTATTTTCACTTAAACTTATGACTCAAAAAGAATTTGATGCACTGAAATACTCTATAGATCCTATAGCCTTTATGAAGGAAATATTAGGACTAAAGTGTGAGTGGTTTCATCAAGAGTGGTTAAAGTTATTTGAAGACAATAACTTTATTTCCTTATTAGCTCCAAGAGGACATGGTAAGGAAGAAGATATAAATACACCTATATTAACTCCAAATGGTTGGAAGAAAATGGGAGACCTTCTTATAGGAGATTATGTTATAGGCTCTGATGGCAAACCAACTAAAGTAATAGGAGTTTACCCTCAGGGAGTTAAAGAAGTATATAAAGTAGAAACGTCTGATGGTAGAAGTACAAGATGTGGGAAAGAACATCTATGGACAGTACAAACTCCTAGTAATACCAAAGATAAATTTATAACTAAAACTACATTAGAATTATCTAAGAATTATAAATCAAAAAGATTTGATAAACGTAATGGTAAACATTACATAGAATATAGACACTTTATACCTACTGTATCTCCAATTGAATTTGAAGAGAAAAAATTATTGATAGAACCTTATACTCTAGGTGCTTGGTTAGGTGATGGAGACTCTAATGGTAATGGATTTACTACTGCAGATGAAGAAATATTAAGATATTTAAATTATGAGATTACTTCACGGAAGAGAAAATATCGTTATGGTCTTATAGGATTAAAAACTCACTTAAAAGAATTAGGATTAATAAACAATAAGAGTATTCCAGAAGAATATTTATTTGCAAGTAAAGAGCAAAGGATTGCTTTGCTACAAGGATTGATGGATACTGATGGTAATAATCAAACTGATGGTCATGTATTTGAATTTAATAATTCAAATTATGAATTGATAAATGGTGTTCTCGCTTTAATAAGAAGTCTGGGAGGCACAGGTAAACTTTCAGAAAGATACACATCTTATTCAGGATCAAATAATAAATTTAAGAGTTATAGAATTACTGGAAAAGTTCCGAAAAGTATAATACCTTTTAGATTAAAAAGGAAAATAGAACAATGGAAAGGAAGTTTAAAAACTCGCTCTTCAATCATTAATATATCCAAAGATGGATATGCTGAATGTCAGTGTATACAAGTAGAAAATGAAGATGGTTTATATATAACAAAAGATTATCTTCTTACACATAACACTGTATTAGTAAGTTCTTATCTTACATGGAAAATTGTACAGGACCCCGATATTAGGATATTAACGGTCACCATTAATCAAGATAAAGCTAATGAAATGATGTCTCTATTGCAATCAGCTTTAGAGAGAAATGAAAGATTAATAGAAATATTTGGCCAACAGAAGGGATATTCTGATTGGTCTAGATCTACCCTAAGAGTTATGAGAGCTGGTAGATCAGGTAAAGCTCATAAAGAACCCACCTTCACTGTAGTAGGTGTAACGGCATCTATGGTTGGTGGGCATTACGATATAATAATATTAGATGATATAACTGATCAAAACAATTCAAGAACTGAACATAGAAGAAGAGATTTAGTTGATTGGTATAATTCAACATTGACTCCTATGTTAGAACCTGAGGGAAAGATAATCTCTATAGGAACTAGATGGCATGAATCAGATATACATACCTACTTACAAAAATTACCAAACTTTGAATCAAAAATATATAAAGCTATATTGGATGATGAAAACAAGGAAGTCTTATGGCCAGAACAGTGGACATACGACAAACTAATGGAAAGAAAATATGGAATGGGATCTCTTAGTTTTCAGATGCAATATCAAAATGAAATAATATCTCATGAAGATTCTCCTATAAAGAGAGAATGGGTTGAAAACTCTATAAATAAATATAAGATGATACCTCAACCCTTTGAAACATTCATGGGAGTAGATCTCTCATCTAAGGGTGAAGAGACAGATTACTTCACCATAACTATAATAGGAATCCATGAAGGTATGATATATATACTTGATGGACTAAGAACCAAGGCATCCTTATTTAAACAATTTGAGTTAATAAAATCTTATGACTCAAAGTGGCAACCCTCTAAGATAGGAATTGAACAAGCTGCACAACAGAAAATGATAGTAGATCAACTAGTAGAATCTACCACTCTACCAATAATTCCTATAAAGTCATCTATCGTTAGCGATAGAATGTCTAGGGTTCAACGATTATCAGTTTTATTTGAAACAGGAAGAGTTTATTTAAATCCAAACCTAGAGGATTGGGCTAACGAGATGATATATTTTCCAAGAGGATCTCATGATGATACCATAGATTCTCTCTCATTTGCAATTCAAGCTTCACAGTCTGATGAAGAAGAACATAAAATTGATTGGACTCAAGTTAAAGAAATGATAGTAACTAGAAAGGATGTGGGTACAAAACCCATTGTTAAGAGAGATTATAGGATAACAAAAATATAGGAGGATATCATGGAAGAAATCTACATAGGTTCTAAGGATATATCTAGATATATATCAGCTTGTTTCTACTCTCTAGGAAAGGATAAAGATATAAAGATTATAGCTAGGGGAAACAATATCAAGAGAGCTATCGATATATTAGCTATTCTTGTCAGAGATTATTTAGAGAATCCCGAATATGATATAAAGGTAGGTAGTGAACCATTTGAAAAGAGAAATGTTTCTACCTTGGAGATTATATTATCCGGAACTAAGAAGGGTAATATAAATAATAAGAAAGAAAAATAAAAAAAGAGGATTAATATATGGGAATATTAGGAAGTATTAGGGATAAATTCCCTCTTACTTTAAAAAAGAAAAAGAAATCAATATTTTTAGATAGTAAGGGTAGATACAAAACCATTATAGCTACCGGTAAGACTTCTGGTGGTGGAGGTGTATCTGCAGCTCCAGAGAGATCTGAGAAGGCTCTAAAGAATTATAAGACATATTATGATGGAGAAAATACTGTCTTTGCTGCTATAAATACTACTGCTTGGAATGCTATAATGGTTGGATACAACCTAGTATCAGATGATAGTAAAGCTAGATTGTTCATCCAGAGGTATTTAGATGCACTAGATTTAGATGCAGTATTATTGGATAATGTTGTATATACCTTAATTTATGGAGACTCCTTTATAGAAATAGTAAGAAATTCTTCAGAAGATATTACTGATTTGAAGACCGTAGATCCAATAACTATGGTTGTTAATTATGATAAATTTGGAATGGTTACTGGTTACCAACAAAAGATTCAGGGGCAATTACAAAAAACTATTCTAAAACCAGGAGATATAATGCACTTAAAGTTCTTTTCCAATCCCAGTAACCCTTATGGTATGTCCATAATACAGCCATCCATGGATACTATTGATAGAAAAATACAAACTGATGATGCTTTAGCTAACGCTATTCTAAGACATGGAACAAGTAAATATCTAGTAAAGGTAGGAACAGAAGAAGATATACCTGACTCAGAGGTATTTACGGATATTAAGAATGAATTGGAGGATATAACATCTACTAATGAATTTATTGTACCAGCATTAATAGATATAACTACAATAGATGAAAAGGGAGTTCAGGGAGTAGAGGAGTATTCCTCGTTATTTCAGACTCAATTAGTTATAGGAATGTTATGTCCAGAGGAAGCTTTGGGTTTAGGAAAAGGATCTACTGAAGCCACTGCTACCGTCAAACAAATAATGTATGAGAGATTTATAAGATCTATTCAATTTAAATTATCAACTCAAATAAAAAATGAAATAATAAATCCTATATTGGAAAAAAATGGATTTAAGAAAAATATAGTAAAGTTAAGGTTTAATTCAGTAACAGATTCTGATGAGGCTGTAAAATCTAAATGGTTAGGTAATCTTCTCAGAGGATATCCTCAAGGAAAACATCCCTTTACTATTAATGAAGTAAGATCAATGTTTGGCTACCCTCCAATAAAGGGTGGTGATGTTTTATCCCATACTACTCCAGAAGAAGGAGATGAAAAACCGGAGGAAGAAATTGAGGAACCAAAACCAGAAGAAGAAGAAGAAGAAGAATGAAAGAACATTACACTTTCCAATGATTCCCTTTAAATACAATGATAAAATATTATCAAAATCCACTGATGCACGAATATATCAAGATGCTATATTGTTAACTCCTGGAGAATTTACGGACTCTTTAAGTAGAAGTCCTGTTGTATATACGGAAGAGGCTATACAAAAATCAGCTGGAAAATGGTCTGAAAATTATTTAAACTTAGATCATTCATATGAAACTCTAAATAGATTAGGATTTATAAAAAATACCTATTACAAGGATGGAGCGGTTAGAGGAGATCTTTATATATTTCCTATAACAAATAATGCTAAGGATACAATAGCCATGATAGATAACAATTTAGTAAATTGGTTATCAGTTGAATTAACTACGGAAGATTATTGGAATACAGAGGATAACAAAAGATATGCTGACAATATAGATTATATTGGAGCCGCTATAGTCTTACATCCAGCTTGTGAAAACACTAGGATTAAAACATGAATAAAGCTATAATTTGTTCTTTTATAAATAGATGTAAAAATTATCCAAAAAAATGCCAAGATTGTAAATGGAACTCAAATAATGAATTAGGAGATTTTCTATTATTAGAGACTGAAGATGGCAAGACAATTAGATATCTGGTGAACTAATTTTGATAGAAGATCCCATAAGAGTAAAGAATTGTCCCCTATGTAGAATATTTACCCATAAAGAAGTTGTAACAAAATTATATTGGCCCAATACTATAGAGGAGGTTCCAGACTCAGAATTTGTGATAGTTGATTGTAAGAGTTGTAATATACCAATGGTAGTTCTAGGAGAACACGTTACATCCCTAAATAAAGAGTGTTGGGGAAGAATATTATATCGTACTAAAAATATATTTGGTAAAAATATAATATTAAGAACTAAAACTAGAACAATAAGAGATCATTGGCATGCACATATACAAAATATAAATAAATATTAAATATATGAAATTTGATAGTAAGGTTATGTATAAATTAGGTTGGTTATCTCTAACAATAATAGCAATAGCCTATATAATAGATTATTTCTGGATATAATTATGCCAACTCGTTGCGGCCTTAAGGACTCCAAGGGATATTTCTGCAGATGGGGATCTCATGGAAAGAAGTATTACTATAAAAAGGGAGATAAAGCATCAATGGAGAGAGCAAAAAAGAAAGCAGATAAACAGGGTGCTGCTGCACATGCATCTGGATATCAAGGATCCATAGAAAAGGCATCAGATATCCAATCCGTAAGATTTGATAAGAAGAAATTTAATAGAAACCAAGCTATATCCTGGGCTAAGTCTCATGATTTTAAATATAATGATGTAGAGGAAACTCCCAACCAGTGGAGATTAAGACAATTCGATCCAAAAAAGTGTATAAGATCTGGAGGTATGAAGGAATTAGCTCCAGGTGTTATGGCCTATATTTGTCCAACATCATCTAAAGCAAAGAGTATCTTGGAATCATTAAAGTCTGAAATAAAAATTATCAAGGAAACCTGTAAATAAATGTAAATAAAATATGGAGAGAGAAATATTATGAGTTTATTGGGAGCTTATAGAGCATCCGGAATATCTTCATCAGATACATTCTCTAACACAGTTATTAATATGACTGGATTCAAGCCTTCTGGTATAGGGGGAAACGCGATGGCAACATGTCTTTATGTATGGTCAGGCACTACTTCAACGGGAGATTGGGTTCCTCTAAGAAGGGAGTGGCTATAAATATTAAATTGATATGACAAATTTAACACCCTTAAGAAGACTAACAAAACAACTAGCAGAAGAGATAGAATATGATGAACATGGTAGAGTATGGAAGTTCATAACTCTTATCCTAGAAAGTATACAATCTCCAGCTGCAATAATAGATAAGAATCATACCTTACTATATGTAAATAAAGAGACATTTAGTAGATTCAAGAAAGTAGGATTTGATGGGAAAAAATATCTAGGCAAATCAATAGAAGGATCTGAATTCTGTAAACCTCTAGGAATGGAATGCGATAAATGCCCAGTTAAATTGGCTATGGATAGTAAGGAGGTTCATACAATAGATTATAAGAGTTTTGTTACTGGGGTTGATTATAGAATGATATGTATTCCCTTAGTCTTTGATGGAGTCTCAGGAGTACTTGCAATATTGAGTGATAAAAATGGCAACTAATGAATTTGATAAATGGGATTTGAAGCAAGCTGAGTGGAGGGGTTATGCCCTTAGAGCTCTTGAAGATATGAACGTTGAGATAAAGGATTTAAGAAAGTCCATAAAGAGAATGGAAGATAAAATAGATAATGTTAGTAGTAAGTTGACAAATACTCAAATAAAACTAGCTAGTCTTGCTGGGATAGTATCATTATTAGTAACCATTGTAACATCAGTTATAATACAGGTAGTAACATGAAGGAAATTACATTAAAGGAACTAGAATTAAAGAAAGACTTAGATAAACAATGGGATAAAATTTTTGAGATATTTGGTTCCGCAAAACTTAATGTTACCATAACTGAATTAGAAGATTCAGATGATGATTTAATAATAACACCCTTCGATTTAAGAGGATCAATTAATATAATAAACAAATCAGAGAACAATAGAATAATAGCGGGTTACGCTAATGTAGCGGTAGTAGATCAAGAAGAACAGTTTATACCAATAGAAACTTTAAAAAAGGGTATAGAGTGTTTATTAAAGGATCCTCATTATTCAAACTTAATGTTGGTTCACAAAAACATCCAGATAGGAAAAATAATACCAAAGTATGAAAAGTTAACCACCCATGTTGATGAAAAGGGTTTATTTATTGTAGCTGAAATCAGAAAGGATATTAAAACAGCTGATGAAGTATGGAAGGCTATATTAGATAAAGATCTAACGGGATTTTCCATTGGATGTGAAGTAATTAGTTCTCATAAAAAATGTGATGATGACAAGTGTATTACAATACTAGATGAGATTAACATCTTTGAAGTTTCTGTATGTTCTCAACCCGTTAATCAAGAATCAGGATTTATTGTTGTATCAAAATCAAAATTTGAAACATTAGATATTGAAGATGTATGTAATGAATGTATAAATCAAAAAATAAACATGGCAGAAAATAAAACTAAAACCGAAGAAAAATCAGATGTATCAGAAATAATTGAAGAGAATACTAGTGAAGAAAAGGAGACAGAGATAGTCGAGGAGGAGGTAGAAGCTCCAACTGAAGAAGCACCAGTTGAAGATACTCCTACTGAGGAAAAGACAGTTGAAGAGCGTTTAGCTAATATAGAAAGAATGGTTGCAGCTTTAGAGGAAATATTAAGAGCTAAGGAGGAACCTGAGGAGGAAGCACCTCCAGAAGATATGCCTCCTGAGGATGAAGAGATTCCACCTGAGGAAGAAGAGGAAATGTCAGAGGAAACTCCAGAAGAGGTACCAGAAGTAGATATGGCCACCTTTATGCTAGAATTTATAATGGCTAACCCAAAGGCATCAGCTCAAGATATTGCAAAGGCTTGGATAGATAAAAAGAAAGGAAATGAACCTAAAGAGGAGGAACAAGAACTTTCTGAGGAATCTACCACAAAAAAATCATTCAGTGAAATATTAGATAAATTATCTTGTATAGCAGATAAACTATCAGAGAAAGAAAAAATGGAAGAAATTAAATTATCCATTAAGGCTAGAGATGATCAGATTGATGCTCTAAATAAAAAAATAGAGATATTAACAAAATCTGAAGATACTGAAGAAAAAGGTGAGCCAAAAACTGTTCAAGATGAATCAAACAATACACCTCTTGAAAAGGATAATCCTATTAGAGTTGAAAGAGGAATCGTTTACTACAAAGAATAATGTTCAATGTGTATTAAATCATGTTAAAATAAATAGGAAGATGAAAAATGACATTCACATCGCCAACTGAAGACATAATCGTACAAGAAGGAACATTCGCTTTTGATTATCTTTGCTCAGGAGCAGTATCAGCAGGTCAAGGAGTAACAGCTATAGGTACTATGGCTGTAGAAGCACCAACTACAACTGGTGTAGACTTTGCAGCAAAGTGTGTTGGAGTTGCA
>Ga0272443_10002374_pt1 | contig 24247 bp, 20 predicted proteins | sample SSMAcet12_FD_193581 | JGI IMG/M metagenome (GOLD analysis project Ga0272443, IMG submission 193581) | Marine sediment archaeal communities from Little Sippewissett salt marsh, Falmouth, MA, United States - SSM-Acet-12 | ecosystem: Environmental > Aquatic > Marine > Wetlands > Sediment ...
GGGTCTTTGGGCCATACAAAAGGAAGATAATACATTTGCCACACGGGTCGGCCATAGGGGTATCCCTGCTGATTCATGCCCTAAGGGAGGGCGGCAGAAACCAAAATCCATCGGCGACCTTGTTGACATTACCCATATTAATAACCTCTTGATGAAGTAATATTGGGCATAGGACCCGCTTAATGCGTTTGAAGTGTATGGGAATTGAGTTTATCTGTCAAGAAGACGGGTTCCAAAGAAAATTCAAGATTTCCCCTTTTGTTTTGTCTCAATTTAATTTTTTAATGGTATAAGTTTTCATCTGCAAGTGTAGAAACCTTCGGCCTTTCGGAACCTTCCAATTCCAGATCAAGTCATTGGTCTTACGATACAATAGAAGTCTGATTGCTGTGTATAGTTTTGAGGTATCAGATTTTGATTCAATTACAATGACTATACTTGAAAATAAACGCATAACCGGAAGCCGGGAGTCATCACAAACTTTAACTCGGGTAGTCCATCTCTGCCGAATATCCTTATAGATTCATCAAGTACTCAAGCCCTTCCCTCCGAGGATTATCTCTACTTGAATCCATATTAACCCCTTGAGATGTGTGCCCCACAAATTTTAAAAAGATCCTGTGACTCAGCGGGTCGGCTTATCCAGCCTTAATCAATGAAAAACAATGCTCTCTACCCTATCAGCTTGGAAGACCCTAATCATCCCCTATTCTGTACTCTCAAAACCCCGGCCGTGCGATCCATAATCCAGACACGCTATCTTTTGCGATGCATTCGTTCTTGACATACAAGACCAACTTCCCTATACTCCCCATACAAAAAAAGCTCTTATCAGGTAGCCGACCTGAATTCCCATTTCTGGTTTAAGTTTCCTTCATAACTCCATCACGCTATCACATCGCATATAAAGGGGTTAATATGGTTGATAAGAATTATTTCAAATTCGCAATCATTTTTGTTTTCATTCCCCTATTATCCCTAACGTTCGGTTCACTTGCGGATGCCACGGATCAATATGCGGCAAAAACCGGCAAAGGATGCATTTTCTGCCATCAGGAAAGCACCGGCGGACAATTAAAAACCGCGGGGTTCGCCTATATCAAAAACGGTTATCAATATCCCATCCCCGATCGAATCCTTGAAAAAGCCCAGTCCCTTCAATCTCCATTTCATCGGATCCTTCGATTTATTATCGGCTATCTCCATTTGCTGGCTGCAACCGTATTTTTTGGAACCATATTCTATATCCATCTTTTTGTCGGCCCAAGAAAACTCAAGGCAGGCATTCCAAAAGCGGAAAGATTTCTCGGTCTCTCCTGTATGGGCGTGCTGACTTTCACAGGCCTATATCTGACCTGGATTCGAATCGATAGGTTTGAGCAGTTTTTCAACAATACTTTTGGTCTCATGCTCTTCATTAAGATCTGTTTGTTTGCCTTGATGGTGTGTATCGGATTGATCGCGGTCACGATCATTCATCAGAAAATGAAAAGTGAGGCCAAATCCATTAAACCCACGAGTGCAGCGTCGGACATATCTCAAGCTAATTTGAGCAACTTTGACGGCTTATCCGGAAGACCCGCCTATATCGTTCATCAAAACAAAATATATGATGTGACAAAAAGCCTGAAGTGGAAGGATGGCCGGCATTTTGCCAAGCATTCTGCTGGCATCGATCTGACTAGCGACATGGCGGGGGCCCCCCATGATGAGGAGGTGCTTAAAAATATCCCTCAGGTTGGAACCCTTGCAGATGAACGCACAACAGCGGCAAAAATGTCAGACACAATGAAAGTTTTTGTCACCATGGCCTACATCAACCTGGCTATTATCTTCTTAATACTGGCTTGCATCAGCGTGTGGCGATGGGATTTTCCATTTAGACTGCTCCCTGAAAAAAGGGCAGATGTCCTTGCCGGACAAAGCTGTGTCGAATGTCACCGGGAAGAAACGACGGGGATTTATCATGGTTGGAAAGAAAGCGTCCACGCAAAGGTAGACGTTGGCTGCTATGATTGCCATAAGACCGACCCGGTTCATCCCGTTTTCAGTGAAAACCATCTCGACTATCACGAGACAAAGGTTTCACTCGTTGTAACACCGAAGACTTGTGGCGGCTGTCATCCTAAGGAAGTCAAGCAATACAGCAGAAGTAAACACGCCAATACCCTTGAAATCATGTGGAAAGTGGACAAGTGGCTAAATGAAGGCCTCAATAATGCGGTGGAGCGGACCACGGGCTGTTATGCGTGCCACGGGACGGTCGTAAAGTTGGTTGAAGGCCGACCGGTACCCGGCACCTGGCCCAATGTAGGGGTGGGTAGAAAGAACCCGGACGGCACGTTGGGAAGCTGCAGTAGCTGTCACACAAGACACAAATTTTCGGTAGTTGAGGCAAGAAAACCTGAAGCCTGCGACCAGTGCCATCTGGGGCCCGATCATCCACAGATCGAGATCTACAATGAATCAAAACACGGCACCATCTATCATGCTGAAGGAGACCACTGGAACTGGAAACCGGAAGACGGTGAATGGAAAGCTGGTCGAGATTACAGGACCCCGACCTGTGCTGGCTGCCACATGTCCGAAGCCGGAGATGCCCCCCAAACTCATGACCAAACCGAACGATTATCCTGGGAAACCCAGGCGCCGCTGACGGTGAGGCCAAGTCAGTTTAAACCCTTTCCGGCGAACACCCAATGGGAAGAGGAAAGAAGGAAAATGGTCAGCATTTGTCTGCAGTGTCATTCAGACGCCTGGACCGAGGATCATTTCTCAAATCTGGACGATGTGATCCAGAACTATAACCAACAGTATTACACACCTGTAAAAAAACGAATGGATGAACTTTACGAAAAGGATATTCTAACCAAAGCGAATTACTTTGACGAAGAATTGGAATGGCAATTCTATGAATTGTGGCACCACGAAGGCAGGCGAGCCCGGATGGGTGCAGCCATGATGGCCCCTGATTATGCATGGTGGCACGGATTTTATGAATTGAAACACCGTTTCATCCATATTATTGAACAATCCGAAAAATTGGAAAGAGAGGGGAAAGGGTCCATTTACAAAACAATTCCCGGCCGATTTAACAAATGATCTGGGGCTCTTTTGAATGTGTCGAAAAAAGCCGGGTCCAAAATCAATCTCTTTAGACCGGATGAGGCCGCAGTCCCGAGAAAATGTGAACAGATTCAATGATTGGAGATATTCGTATTTGAAATCCGGGCTTTTCCCATCACATGGTTTTAGCCGACATTTTACGACTACTTATCGGAGGAAACCTGACAGTCCATTAATTACTGTTCATGCCGACGAGGGAAGAGCAATTGAACAAAAAAAGAGGACATGTCAAGGACATTACCGATACGGTTTGTAGAGATACTAATGTACCGCCAGAAACGGTTAGCGTTCATATTCGTGAATAGGAAAAAGAAAACCGTGCAAAAGCTTGCAAACTTGATGATATAAGATAAACCTGATGCGGTCAAAAACTTTTGCTTTTAGATGCATACTTACTCACAAATTCAGCTATCTCAAAACTGACGTCATTCACAATGACTTAACCGCTTCGATATCAGCAGATGCCACATAGTTTTCCGCGCCACTCCCTGGAAACCACCCGCTGACCAGCTCTTTACTGTAGGGTTTTAATTCTATTTTGACTTGGTTGAACCCGACCGCATCCAAAAGATCTCGTATCCGATCAATGTGTTCTGCGCCGGCAATGCATCCGGTCAGCAGTTCAGCCTGTTCACGCAATTGGTCCGGCATTTCGGCCGTGGCCACCACATCGGAAATGACTAGTCGCCCACCGGGTTTTAAAACCCGGTAGGCATCTTTGAAAACCTGCCTCTTTTCGGGCGACAGATTGACGACGCAGTTTGAGATAATAACATCAACGCTGTTATCCGCCACCGGCAGATGTTCGATTTCGCCGAGACGGAATTCAACATTGGGTGTTTCCATTTTCACCGCATTCTCCCGTGCTTTTGACAGCATTTCCGGTGTCATATCAACACCGATGACACGACCCTTATCCCCTACTTTATTAGCGGCAAGAAAACAGTCGAATCCGCCCCCGCAGCCCAAATCCAGCACAATTTCACCCGGTTTAAGATTCCCGATGGCGGTTGGATTGCCGCAGCCAAGACCAAAATTCGCCCCTTCAACGACACTGTTGAGTTCCTCCTTGGAATACCCCATGAGGTGGTTCTCCGATTCAGTTGTGCTTGCGGAAGAACCGCAACAGGACGCTGCAGTCCCTGTCCGGCCCCCACAGGCTTCTTTCACTTTGCCGGCATACCGATCTCTCACCATCTTCCGTGTGCTATCTGAATTCAATTCGTCCATTTTCGACCTCGCAGATATCAATTTTTTAAGATGGGTACCCCAGTTTGATTGTTTTTTCCTTGAGCTACCCTCCACAACTGGCCTGCTGTGGCACTGACAAAATTTTCTCCAAACGGTCCCTATCTGCTTTTATGACAGGATCATCTGACACGGATTTCACGATCCATTCCAATGCTTCTACGACCAGCAAGGACGCGCCTGGTTTGTTATTTAATCGATAATGCATCCAGCGACCGTCTTTCCGCCCGACAATCAATCGCGCATTTTTCAGCAAAAACAGGTGCTTTGACACCGTAGACGGCGCCAACTCAAGTAAATCGATCAGGTGACAGACGCATAATTCCTCTTTTTCGCTTAAAGCCAGGAGGATACGGACTCTGTTTTCATCTGAAAGGGCCTTGGTAACATTCATGAAACGAAGCATTTTACACCTTATAATTCGCCATTTAACGAAATATATTTAAAGTATAACCCCTCATTTTTAGTTGTCAATCCAAAAATCCATAAATTCGAAAAATTCGAGTTGAGGGTCTATCGGATATTGGTAGTTGGAATAGGGTTCGGCGAATGAGGAATAACCCGAACGTCTAGCGACCAAGCCTTATCGTGAAAAATTCTTGGTGCCTCTCCCGCTGAAGATTCAAGTAAACTTGCCATTCAGACGGCAGATTCAGGTGTCAGCCCAAACCGTCTGGCAAATTAAAAGCTCAGACAATGAATCATCTTTCTACATAACAAGGGGCTGTCAACCTCTCATCCTTGAATTGCCTTCCAGCTTCTCAAGACTGAGCTTGATCACATCCCGTGCCTTGTCTTTCTTAGACATGTATTCCTCAAAGAAGGCATTGACCTCACGTTCTCGTCCTAAACCTCCCATGGGAACGATGCTTGCGATGACACGTTCGTAGTGCATGGGGTGAAACTGCTCGATCTTTTCCAGATTTCCTGTGTACCAGTCCCACATGTGTCCGCATGCATAAGGATTGGAGGACAGCACACTTACCGGGATGAATTGGTTTCTGGCAGGAACCTTGCCCAGAATATACTGCTGGACCTTCTTGATCAGAGCCCTGTCCTTAAAACTTCCCATGGCTGTAAGAATATTCATGCGATCGTGTTCGCTCTCGGTCGACTGAAACCGCTTTTGAAGCCACTGATGGGCGTCACCACCACTGGTCAGGGCTCCGATGCGCATGACACTCTTCATGATGTCCGCATGAACGGCCTTCTCCTCATAGCGCAGGGCCTGAAATTTGTCTGAAGCAAAGGCCATAGCCCTATCGGAGCCATAGACGGCTGCATGCCAGAGGATCTGGTCCCTGAGAATGGAGACGGTGTGTCTCTCATTCTCTGTGGGATCATAACCGATCTTCTCAAGCAATCCCTCGATCAGGGATCGTCCAAGGGACGCGATCCTCTCCCGATCTTCTCCCGCCATGACCAGGTAGGCGTGATAGAGGTTACCGGTGATGCTCGTCATCGGCAGATACGCATCCTCATGGGCGTAGTAAGCAAGGAAATCCAGATAGTCCGAAAGCGTGGCCTTACCGGCCCTGACCATGGCATAGAGGTCATTCTGAAGGCCCCAGCGATCCTCAGCGGAGAGCCCTTTTTCAAATACCTTACGCCCCAATGCATCCAGATTTTCACTGTTTTGATAAGATACCCTGTAAAACCCCGTTTGCGCCAAATTAACTTTGTAAGCCACCACCTCTTCAGCTATCTCAATGTGGGCATCGCTTTCCTCCATGACACAGCTGACTTGATCTCTCTTCCCATTTCCGTAAAAGAGCTCGATGTTGATGGAAATCAGCCATTGCTGCTCAAACTCATTGGGGAGAAAGGTGAAGCGCTTCTGGGTGAAATGCAGTCTCCCCCCTTCCCTTTTCACCTCAACAATGGGATGCCCCGGCTGCTCAACCCAACTCTTCATGAGCCTGGTTACGGGTTGAGAAGAGGCTTCCTCAAGGGCCTCCCAGAGGTGATGACTTGATGCACACGCGTATTCATGCTGCTTCAGATAGTGACGGAGACCCGCTTTGAAGCGCTCATGTCCAATGTAACCCTCCACCTGCCTCAGGATGCTGCCGCCCTTACTGTAGATGATGGGCGCCGTGCTGGCATTGATGACCACGTGTTCGCCGCCGGGGATCTCGATGGAAAAGGTCTCATGGAGAGAGTCCCTGATGAGGGCCACATCCGTGGTCCCGCTCAAAAACTGATCCCATATCTCCCATTCGGGATAATAGTTGGCCACGATGCCGTAACCAAAATAGGTGGCGAAGCTCTCGTTCAGCCAGAGATATTTCCAGTCAGCGGGGCTGACAAGGTTGCCGAACCACTGGTGGGCCATCTCATGGGCAATGACCTCACATATCCGCTCCTCCCCTGCCTTGGATGTGATGCCCGGGTGGTGAAGAAGAAGGTTCTCCCTAAAGGTAATAGCGCCCCAGTTCTCCATCGCCCCTGCTGCGAAGTCGGCAATGGCGATGAGATCCAGTTTTGGCATGGGGTACTTGATCCCGTAATACGCCTCTGAAAATTCAAGGGATTTTCGTCCGAACGCGAGACCGAACGCACCATATCGGGTCATGCCGGGCATGGCGGCCAGCCGCACAAGGACCTCCCCCTGATCCTCAATGAATTCAAACGGTCCCACCCCGAAAAATACGAGGTAGGTGGACATCTTGGGTGTACGCCCAAATTTAACCAGCCTTTTCCCATGCCCGGAAGAAGTCTCTTCAATGACCGCCTGGTTGGATATGGCCACAAGATCCTTGTCGATAACCATCTCAACATCAAAGGTGGCCTTTTTTACAGGGTGATCGAAACAGGGAAACGCCCTCCTCGCATCGCTCTCTTCAAACTGGGTCACAGCGATGAAACATTCCTGACCGTCGACCTGGTAGCGGCTCCGATAAAAACCGGCCATCCTGTCGTTGATCCGCCCTACATAATCCACCGTCAGGTCTATGTCCCCTACCATTGCCTCGGGAAGCATGATGCGTAATGTCTCTTTTAAGGGATCCACAAGGAACGGGCATGTCTTGAAGACCCCGTCGATCTTCACCGTCGCTTTCCACACGGCAAGCTCTAGGCTGTTTATGGAGATCTCTTTGACGGGCTCCTCCGCCCTGATCGAAATCTCTGTGCTCCCTTTAAAGGTAAACGCCTCGAGATCCGGCTCCAGATGGATATGATAATTTACGGGACTCACATCGCTCATATTTTGCTTTTAACCTCCATTAATGGGGATGCCCAATAAAGCTGATGATAAATAATGGTAATGGGGTCAGGACCCCAGTTGACTTTTAATTAATTGTTGACTCAATTTATTTACGCTTTTACCAAACTTTCGATCCTTCAACAGTTTCTTCTTAACATTTTCAACAACACTGCTTGCAGAACTATATCTTTTAAGGTTGTATTCCCTACAAATATCCATAAGCCCCTCACGTCTTATCATTCGGGTAAGATAGATCGCTACAGCCCTTGGCTCGTTAAACGTTCCCCTTTTGGATTTTACCAGTTCTCCCTTTGTAATACCGTAGGTCCTGCAAACAACTTCCTGTATCCTCTCCTTATCCGGGACCAGTAATTTTGATTCCAGCACCTCAACAGGCACCTTTCTTTCAAAATATCGGTTCTTCACCCAAGATACAAACGCTTCTTTCCCCAATATAGATGGGAGTCTCTTTTTTTGAAAAACCCGACGCATGTCTCCCCCATCATCCTCCCCCATGAACTTTCGATAGTCTCTCCGGCTCCCTTTCAGGTCTTTTGTAAACAATGAAAGCGGAAATTCTTTATATAGCCAATCCCATCTCTTTGCATCTGACAGATACCCCCTGTGGCTACTCCATTCATAGTCATTTAATTCATCGCATATCCCGGCCCGCAGGGGATTCTTATGAATGTATCGCAGCAATGGCAAAATGTACGTATCAACCTCCACAAGGATACTTTTATAGCGCCCCCTGAATAACTGACCCTCATATTGATGCGTCCGGTTAAACCGCTGAGTGTATATTCCATTGATTTGACGCATGCCTCTTGACAGGTTTCCATCCGGTGTATGGAGCAGAAGATGGTAATGGGTGGGCATCAGACAATATGCGGCTATTTTTATATTAAACAGATCCGTCGATTCCTGGACGACCTCAAGGAACAGCCGATAGTCATTTTTTTCAGTAAAAATTTCTTCTCCCCGTCTTCCACGATTCATCACATGATACCAGGCGCCGGGGTATTCTATTCTTAAGGGTCTTGGCATAGTCTGTTTTTTTACTTCATTTTCAATCAGAAGTCAATCGGAGACTTGACCCCTTTATTTTGCCTGTAATTTAGAATTGTTAAGGACTGCATTTTATAAATTACAAATCAGGTCACGCTTTATTCCTAAATATTATTTTGAGAATCGGTCACGAAATTATATGTAAAAGCGGAGAGCCACGGATTGCTTAACTTTATAAAATAGTGTATTACGGTAAATAATAATTGGAATTTTTTGAGATCATATAACATTTCAACCGCTTATAACAAAAGATAAGACCATGGGTGCTGACTTGGCGCTAATTGTTTTAGATAAAAAGGTCGTTGGACAGGCGACAAAAAAATGACATATGAAGCAGGCAGAAACAAAATCCTTCATACCCTTACTTTTAACCTATTTAAAATAACGAACGCTGCCGGATTCAAATACTGTCTATATCAACAAGATAGTCGGAATTGAGGAGCTGATATGCAGAAACAGATAAAAGAGCCTTTGGGGCAGGATTGGATCCGGACACAGGTGATCGAGCAGGATTTGTGCACTGGCTGCGGCGCCTGTGTCAATCTGTGCCCTTATCAAAAAATACACAAAGACAACACAATAAATCTGCACCTGTGTGACCTTGATGACGGGCGTTGTCGCAACTACTGTCCGCGATCCCCTGTCGATCTTGACCGCTTGCGCAATGCCCTTTTTGATTCGGCAGATTTTATCCCGGAGCTGGGACCCTTCAAGGGGCTTTACCTGACCCGGGCAACGGATCAAAAGGTGAGGGCAGCGGCCCAGCACGGCGGGACGGTGAGTGCTTTTATGCAATTGGCGCTTGAGGAGGGTCTTATCGATACGGCGATTCTGGCCGGGAGCGGTGAGGACTATCTGCCTGAAAGCCGGCCTGTTGATCATCCCGAACGTGTTGCCGCCAAGGCTGGCAGCCGGTTCGTGGTATCCCCCACGGTGGCCGAGTTCAATCTTATTTCCACCGGTCCAGCGGCCAAGATCGGTGTGGTGGCTACCCCCTGCCAGGCCCTGGCCCTGGCCAAAATGAGGGTTAATGCCTGGCCCAACGATGTAGATCGCACTCAAAAACTTGCCCTGGTGATCGGTCTGTTCTGCGGCTGGGCACTGGATTGGCGTAAGCTAAAAAAACTCTTGGCCGACGAGGTCGGCGACGCAACCGTCACTGGGATGGACATCCCACCGTCCAAACACGCCTGCATGTCGGTGTATACCGATGAAGGCACCATCGAAATCCCCATTGATAAAGTGAACCCATGTGTGCGAAATGCCTGCAACTATTGTTTTGACATGACTTGCGAATTTTCGGATCTAGCTGTCGGATCGGCCCGCAGTCCCGACGGCTGGTCGGTTGACAAGGGATGGAACCAGGTGATCGTGCGCAGCCAATTGGGTCAAAATTTATTTGACCTGGCAAAGGAAAAAGGGATACTGGAATTTAAGGACCTCCCTGCCGAAAATATTGATAAGCTGAAAAATGCTTCAGCCAACAAAAAGCGGGCCTGCCTGGATAAGCTGACCATGAAGACCGGTAGCGAAGACGATCTGATCTACCTGGATTGTAAGGATGCCGCAGTGTGCAGAGTAAAGGGGGTGTAAGCATGTCAGTAATCAGCCAGTTTAAAAAAGGAGACCGCTTATTATTGATGGGCAACGGTGCCATTGCTCGGGGGGCGCTGGAAGCCGGGGTAAAGGTCATAACGGGATACCCGGGGACGCCTTCATCGGAAATCGTTGAGACCCTGGCTGGGGAGGCTTCTGAGCATAATCTGTATGTCGAATGGTCTGTGAATGAAAAAGTTGCCCTGGAAGTGGCGGCCGCCGCATCCTACAGCGGCCTGCGCGCCCTCTGCGTCATGAAACAGGTGGGGGTCAACGTGACGGCCGACTTTCTATTGCACCTGGCGGAGTATGGCACGCGCGCCGGCCTGACCCTGGTTTCATGTGAAGACCCGGGCGCGCTTTCGAGCACCAATGAAGGCGACTCCAGACCCTACAGCAAGATGATGGAATTTCCGCTCATTGAGCCGGCCGATTTTCAGGAGGCCAAGGACATGACCCGCTGGGCTTTCCAGCTTTCCGAGGAGATACACAATGTGGTAATGCTGCGTTCGGTCACAAGGATGTCCCACGCATCCGGTAACCTGGTTGCCGGGGACCTTCCGGACACGGCTCCGATTCCCCGATTCGAATGCCACGGTGGATTCATGAATCAGGCCGCCGGGCCGGTGCTCACCTTTCCGACCCTGGTGGAACCCCAGCGCCGACGACAGCAGGAAGGATTGAAAAAGGCGGTGACCCTATTCGAGGATTCACCATTCAATACCTACCATGGACCGTCAAAACCGGAACTGTTGATCATCACCAGCTCCGCCGCGTATATGTACTGCCGTGAAGCTTTGGATATTTTGAAAATAGGGGACCGGGTCGGTGTGCTCAAACTTGGAACCACATGGCCCCTGCCGCCCAAGCTGCTGGCAAAACACCTGGCAAACAGCCGTCAGATTTTCATCGTCGAAGAGGGCACCCCTTTTCTGGAGGACAATGTCAAAGCACTGTGTGGCGAGGCGGCTGAGCAAATCGGCATAAAGAAATTTTTCGGTCGCCGAGAGAGCGTGCTGCCCCCGGTAAATGAGCTCAACCCGGACATCGTTATAAACGGATTGACCCAGATACTGGATCTTAAATATGAAGCCATGGCACCGGCATATCATAAGTATGCTGAACAAACCATGGAACAGACACCGCAGCGGGAACTGACGTTCTGCCCGGGATGCCCGCACCGCGCATCGTTTTGGCTCTTGAACGAAGCCCTGACTATGGATAACCGGCAGGGATTTGTCTGCGGAGATATCGGCTGTTACACAATGGGAGCGGTACCCTGCGGCTTTCAAACCGTGAAAACATCCATGTCCATGGGATCCGGCATGGGAATGGCCAGCGGTTTCGGAAAACTGGGACTGTTCGGCTTCGATCAGCCAACCATGGCGGTCTGCGGCGATTCCACTTTTTTCCATGCGGTGATGCCGGCCCTGGTTAACGCAATTCACAATCAATCCGACACCATCCTTGTGGTTCTGGACAATTCCGGTACGGCTATGACCGGTTTCCAGCCCCATCCGGGAATCCCGGTAGGCGCCGATCAACGACCGCTTCCTTCCCTGGACATTCCTGAGATCTGTCGCGCCCTGGGTGCCCGTGTAGAGACGTCAGATCCTTTTGACCTTGAAAAGACCCGGGCGGTGATAGATGACCTGATAGAGGACACGTGCGGTGTGCGGGTATTGGTTCTTCAACAGGCCTGTGCCCTGAGCCCGGAAAAAAAAGGGCAAAAGCGTTTTGAGATGATGTTAGATCCTGCCTTATGCCTGGCTGATGAATGCGGATGCAACCGGCTGTGCACTAGGATATTCAAATGCCCGGGCCTGAAGGTAGACCCTGAAAGCCGCAAAGCCTCCATCGATGAAGTGATCTGCACCGGCTGTGGGGTATGTGCCTCTATTTGCCCGTCCGGGGCCATAAAAGCAAGAAAGGCGGTTTAAACCATGAGTGCGTTTCAACTACAGCACGACCCTTATAATCTAATCATAACAGGCGTTGGCGGCCAGGGAAATGTCCTCGCTTCCCGCATGGTGGGCGACGTGCTTTCCAACCAGGGATTTGATGTCACCATCGGCGAGACGTTCGGTGCCTCCCAGCGCGGCGGTTCGGTTATGAGTCATCTGCGCATTTCCACCCAAGGTAACAAATCGCCACAGATTCCTAAAGGCCACGGGCACATGGTGATATCGTTGGAGCCGATTGAGGCGATAAGGGTTCTGTGGGTCTACGGTAATCCAACGGTGAAAGTAATAACTAACACGCACCCGGTACACCCCATAAGTGTCATCTGCGGAGACAAGGCCTATCCTGATCATGACCGGATCACACAATGGCTGAATGACCTTTCTCAAAAGTCCTGGTTGATTAACACCACTGAAAAGGCGGCTAAGCTGGGCAATCCCATTTTCAGCAATGTGATTATGGTGGGTGCGCTTTCTGCGACCGGTGAACTCCCTCTCACAGCAAAAGACTTTGAGACAGTCATTCGCCAGCGCATGTCCGGGGATAAGGTGGCCTTAAACATGAAAGCTTTCGAGATTGGAAGCAGTATAATTGAACCCACACCTTCATAAAATAAAACGAAGCTGATCGTCAGTTGCGCATAGGTAACGGGGTGTACACCCCGCCGTCGTTTTCAATTAGGGCGTGGAACGCATCAAATTTTAAATAGATACTATTCATCTTGAAAGGGGGAAAATTGCAATTAAAGTAGCAGCTTAGCTATTTGAAAATAATGGTACAAGGGCCGCGGGGATCTTTTTTCAACGCGCTAAACGATTACCAATTACAGAGGAGCTATTTTAATGAATACAGATACCCATGGTTATGAAAGGGTGATTGAAAGGGCTGCGAAATTAGCAACTGAATATGAGCTGAAATATTTCGGATGCAGCCAGACAACGCTTGCCGGTCTGATTGAGGCATTTGGTATCGGGGGACCGGATCTCCTTAGGGCCTCTACATGCCTGGCAGCGGGTATAGCGCGTAGAGGTCATATATGCGGGGCCTTGACGGGCGGCCTCATGATGATAGGGTTTCTCACCGGACGGGATGACCTGGAGATGTTCCCCCAATACAACCGGTCCATGGAATACGGGGACAGACTCTACTGCAAATTTCAAGAGACGTATGGAACAGTGAGTTGTTCTGAAATACAGAACCTGCAATTTGGACGGACATATGATCTTCAAGACCCAAAGGAGAGAGACGACCTCCACGAGCGAATGGCAGAAACCGGGTCCGGTTGCCAGTCAGTTACAGGCGCAGGCGCCCGAATGACGGCGGAAATCATGGTTGACATCATAAAGCAGGGGCTCCCCCTTCCAGGTATGCTGGCAAAGGTGAAATAGACATCCCTGTCAGATTAACCGTTTACCTGAATTTTGCACCAAGATCGCAGCGAGACGCAGAAAACCTTGTGTTAAAGGCGAAGTTGGAGTGATTTTGATCCGCAGGCATATACCCTATATGGTGAGAATCAAAATCATGAAACGAGCTTTTAAGGCAAAGCGCTTCAAGCCGTAGTAGATAGTTGGTGCAAGATTCAGGTGATATCATAAATGAATGAATACTGCTCCTTAAATTCCGCATTCATCCGGGACATGATATATCCCGTGGTGAATTTTCTTTATCCTTGACCCAAAAGTGGAAATTCTCTAAAATATTTTCCTGAAAAAGCAACCTTTTATCATACCGCATGGAAATGGACCCTCTGAAAAGAGAGACATGTCAACATTTTGCTAAAGACACCTCAGAGATTTTGGGTGAGGGTGAAAAAGATTTATGCCCTTTCTTGGGGGTCAAGATAAGGAGGTAAGAAGATGTCGCTTATTACCATCACAACGGGTATCGGCTGTGGAGGTATCGCCACTGCCAAGCGCGTTGCTCAAGAGCTTGGTGTGGTGCTTTATAATGACGACCGACTGCAGGAAGAGGCCGTGGACATGGGTTTTTCATCTGAAGACATGAAAAGCTTTGAACAGAAGGCGCCGGGGATTTTGACCCGTCTGTTAAGACTAAGACCGGCTGAATATCTGGAGTTGATGGCTGCAGCCGTTTACGAGGTGGCCCGACGCGGTGAAGGCATTATATGCGGAAACGGTGCCCCTTATTTCCTGAGAAACTTTGAATGTGCCCTGCACTTACGTATCCATGCCTCTGAACCCTATCGTATCGAACGTCTGATGAAACGGGAAAAGATCAGCGATGAAGAAGCGATAAAACTGATCGAAAAAGAGGACAGTGATCTGAAGGGCTTTATGCAATTTTCCTTTCAGATGGACTGGAATGATATTAGCCTTTACGATGCAATTATTAACGTGGACAAGATCGGCCTGGATTCAGCAGCAGCACAGATAATCGCAATGGCCAATACCCGACAAATTCAGGAGTGCAGCCTGAGCGCCCTGGAGGCAATGGAAAAACTATCGCTTTTAAAAAGAGTAGAGGCCGCGATCCTGAAAAACAATATCAATCCGCAGGAATTGGTTTTTGAGGTCCCCGAAACGGGAGTTGTGAAAATGACGGGGTTGATTAATCCAATGCGCACCATAGGCGGGGTCCTCGAAATTGTTCGAGCAGTGCCTGGGGTAAAAGAAGTAGTCTGTGAGGCTGAGCGACATCCATTGGCAAAGATTTAGCCGTCTTTACCCACAGCTCGTCCTGAAAAGAATTATCATTCAGGGAAAAAGAGAATAAAAACCTTGCTCGGCACATCTAATTCGCAAGCCAACGTATTTCATTATTTCGAGCCAACTCATCACCACAAAAGGTCTGTACTACACAAATCTCTTATTTGTCTTCTCGACAGATCTTACCGCTTTTTATAAAAAGGAGCACCCATCATGAAAGGACTTTATTGGCATCTTCTGTCTGTTGCAATGATCGCTCTTTTTTTAGGATGTGCGACACTCTCCAAAAACGAGTGTCTTGAGGCAGATTGGTTTGAAATCGGCCGCAAGGACGGCATGACAGGAGAGTCTCGAGCGTTGTTTCAAAAACATGTTGATGCCTGCCTAAAGTATGGGATTAGTCCCAACAGGTATGACTATTTTGCAGGGAGGGACGTGGGATTGAGCATCTATTGCACCGAGGATATTGGATTTGAACAGGGAAGACGTGGTAAAAAATACCAATATGTCTGTCCGCCGGATCTTGAGCCGGCATTTCTGATTGGGTTTAATCATGGCAGAGAAATATACGAATACGAATCGAAAGTTGCTTCTCTTGAGAGACAGCTGAAAAGGATCGAAGAGCAAATCGAAGACAAAAAGAAAAAATTGCGGTCTTCAAAACTAAGTGACAAGAAGAGAGCTACAATTCATTCCGAGATCAAATCACTTGAGATAGAATACCGGGATGCCGTGAGAGAATTGACTTCCTTGGCGAAAACCAAGCCAGTATATTAATGAGTATTCGGACCAGAGCATGCATACCCTTCTAATTTTTCAGCGACGTCAGAGAAGTTATGATATTTTGGGACAAAACTAAAACTCTTGGAGGCCGATGAATCGTATGCAGACGATTCGTCAGCAAATAATAGCCCTTTTGAGTAAAGAAGACATGAGTGCTATTGAGCTCTCTCAAGAACTAAGGATCCCGGAAAAAGAAGTTTATGTGCACCTCCCTCACATTGCGCGCTCTGTAACAATGCAGGGGAAAAAACTTCTTATCCAGCCTTCCCGATGTCTGAAATGCGGATATATCTTTCGACAAAGGAAGCGTTTTACCCGTCCCGGTCACTGCCCAAGATGCAAAGCAACCTATATTCAAAGACCATCATACCGAATCAGTTAGCCTGGAAATGCTTTAATCCGCCAGAGGCGGACAAGGGTTAATTCCCCGCCGCTTGCGGCGTTTCATTGCTTTTCTAGATACCCCGCTGCTCTGCGGCGGCGTAGTTCATTTAGAGACAAGCTTGAATCGCATCAAAGGTCTGTTTGAATAAATGAGTAAATTGAATGATAAACCTTATTTTGCCGTGATCTTATGGACGATCAGCAATTTCGTCAACTGCTTCAATATCTAGGGCTCTCATGGAAAGGGTATCGCAAGGTCAGAAAGGGCGTCATCAAACGGATATACAGGCACATGCACCACCTGGGCTGTCAGAGTGTTGGGGCATATCTTCATGAACTTGAAAAAAGCCATCAAACGAGAGTTGAATGTGAACGCTTCATGACGGTTTCCATCAGTCGCTTTTTTCGGGATCGAAAACTGTGGGAAATTCTTCAAAAGGAGATATTGCCCAGTCTTGTTAAGAAACACAGACAAAAGATGCTCGTGTGGTCAGCCGGGTGTGCATCAGGAGAAGAGGTTTACAGTCTAAAGATCCTATGGGATGCATTAAATGCATCCCTCCCCCATTTGCCGGCGTTGGAGATAACGGCGACCGACCTAAATCCGGGCTATCTGGAAAGGGCAAGGGCTGGAATTTATCCATCAAGTAGTTTAAAAGAGATTCCTGAACAATTTCGATCAGCCTATTTCCACAGAAAGAAAAATATGGGGCTCTATGAGATAAAGCATTCATTGAAAAAAGGGATATCGTGGCAGACACAACACCTTCTTTCTTGTCTGACCGGATCCCGGTTTCATATCATTTTTTTGAGAAACAACCTGCTCACCTATTATCAGGATAGATTGAAGAAACCCGCTTTTAATAAAGTCATCAATCAGCTATCCGTGAATGGGTTTTTAATTATCGGATCGCATGAAAGACTACCTTATGAAAGGACGGGACTCTTACCATACGGTTCTCTTTCCTACGTCTTCCAAAAGCGGGACTGATACAGCCGGGGCATTCCTGGGTAGGGGATTTTTTTATTCTTTGAATATCTCACGAGCAGTAACGGACCTCATAATCTGGTTGGTTCCCGTATAAATCTGGATAAGTTTGGCATCTCGCATCATTCTTTCCACAGGAAAATCCTTCATATATCCATACCCCCCGAAAACTTGCACAGCATCGGTAGTGACCTTCATGGCCGTATCTGATGCAACAAACTTGGCCATTGCGCAGAATCTGGGTATCAGATCCCGGTTCTGTTTGTCCAGGTATCGGGCTGCCTGATACGTTAAGAGACGAGCGGCTTCTGTGCTTGCCACCATATCAGCAATCATGAATTGAAGCGCCTGAATCTTTGAAATAGCCCGCCCAAACTGAACCCGCTGTTTGGAATAATTGATGGCCTCGTCAATGGCCCCCTGGGCCAATCCAACGGCCTGGGAAGCAGTACACAAACGTCCACTGTCCAGGGCGGCCATTATGCTCCCGATCCCCTCACCTTCCTCACCAATTCTGTTCGCTTCAGGCACGATGAGATCCTCAAAGAATAACTCGGCATTGACAGTGCCCCTCATCCCCATCTTGTTCTCGTCCCTACCATACACCAGGCCCTTTGACCCTTTCTCTACAACAAAAGCAGAAATCCCCTTGGACTTCCTATCCGGATCCGTATATGCATAAACCGTGATAATGTCAGCTACCGAGCCGTTGGTTGTAAAGCATTTCTGACCATTTATGACATAAACATTCCCTTTGCGAACGGCCCGTGTTCTCATAGAGAGGATGTCTGAACCGGCCCAGGGTTCTGTGGCTCCAAAGGCGGCAAGCTTTCCTTTAGCCAATCCCGGAAGATATTTATCTTTCTGTTCTTCACTCCCCTCGCAAAAAATCGGTAGCATTCCATCGGCCTGGGCGATCAGGATCAGTGCTGAAGATGCGCAAACCTTTGAAATCTCCTCAAGAATCATAGAAAAAAGCAGATATTCCGCCCCTATGCCGCCGTATTTTTCAGGAAGAAGGGGTGTCAAGATTCCGTTTTCCGCGAAAAGTTTCACTGTATCCCACGGAAATTCCTGCCTCTCGTCAATCTCAGCAGCCCTGGGCTTGATCCTTTTTTGGGAAATATCCTTCACGGTTGTAAGGATCATTCGCTGTTCTTCAGACAGGTCTATCATTCGCTTTTCTCTCCATTATCTATTTGCCAATTTGACAGCTTATACAGAAAAATGATGTAAAATACAAGCCCAACAGATCCGTTTCAGCAATTCTATTTATTGCTCTTAGACCTTGCTAACCCACGTAGATTTGAATATAATGTAATACATTGAGTTTGAGGCTTGAATAATTAAACTGCCCCGCCGCAGAGCAGCGGGGTATCCAAAAAAGCAATAAAACGCCGCAAGCGGCGGGGAATTAACCCTCGTCCGCCGGTATTGTGGCGGACTCGTCCGCCTCTGAAAGAGCAATTCGAAGGGGGAAATATTCATCATGATCAGATCAAAACTCTGGTTCCGGTGTGCTGCCATGCATGATCCGGTCACACCAATCATCGTTAAGCCAGCGGTAATCAGCTGGGATGCAAAACAAAGGGATGTGGATCTTAGCATTGAACGCGCCTTTAAAGGTGACGAATTGGTTATGAGGATGAAAGAATGGGTCACTGTCGATGTAAAAAAAGTTGTGGAGACCGTTAATAGATTTGGATATCTGAAGGTTCTTGACGAACGGGACCTGGTTGTTGATGTGGAAACAGAAGAGGACTATGAAAATCTGAATAAAGAACTCGAGAAAGAATTTAAGGATCAGTTAAACCTGGAAAGGGTATAAGTCGTTAAATTCCAAATATGGAAAACGGTAACCCGGAATTAATCCATATTCCAATTGATGGGATTCTGGATCTTCATACCTTCTCGCCTAAGGATGCGAGTTCGGTCGTAGTGGAATACATTCAGGCATGTCTTGAAAAGGGGATCTATGAAGTCCAGATTATCCATGGCAAGGGAAAGGGAGTTCTCCGCCGGACGGTGCATTCATTGCTTGAAAAACATCCGAAAGTCTTAAGTTATAAAATCGACTCTGGCCCCTCGGGTTGGGGAGCGACCGTCGTTAAGCTCAAACACTAAGGTTAGATTTCCACAAGCGCATGATGACCCTTGCATGTTTTTCACCGGCCCCTTTATTTTTTTGGACGGCTGTCCGTCCCCGCTCACCATATGCTTTTAGCGCCTCCGGATGGATGAGAAACCAAACCGCTTTTTCAGCCAGCATTTCGGGACTCGATACTGGAATACCCGCCCTATTTGTCTCCAATAACCATTTGGCATCCATAAAATTTTCCATTGACGGGCCATAAAACACGGCCTTTCCCCAAGCGGCCGGCTCAAGTGGGTTCTGTCCACCCAGCGGAACCAGGCTACCGCCGCAAAACACAAGGGTCCCGACACTGTAAATCTTGAAGAGTTCACCAAATGCATTGATAATTATGACCTGTTCGGTGCGTTTTGCCTTATTTTTGCCAATGTCAGTCCAGAGTTGATGTCTCAGGCCACGCTTTTCAATTAGCGCCTCAATGCCCTGTATTCTTTCGATATGTCTGGGGGCAATAATTAGAAGGGTGTCAGGAAACTCTTTAAGGATTTTTTTATAAGCATCTAAGAGTAATGCTTCTTCCCCATTGCGCGTACTGCCGGCGATAAAGACCTTGTCTGAATCATCAAGGTTCAGGACTTCACGCATCTCCGACTCAATATCCGGGTCTACTGTGGTCCCCAACAGATCATATTTGGCATTACCGTTTATTTCGATTTTTTGCGAATCAGCACCCATGGCCGTGATGTGCTCTGCATCCCCTGCCCTGATCATGCTGAAAGCATCAACGTTTTTTAGGACATCACTAAAAAAAGGCCGTAACTTAAGATATCTTCCAATGGATCTCACAGAAATCCGACCGTTGACCAAGGCGGTCTTGATCCCCAACCGGTGCGTTTCAAAAAGCCATGCAGGCCATATTTCAGTTTCGACAAAAACCATGACATCAGGGCGTACACTGAAGAGTGCCTTGCGTATTGAACCTACAAAATCAACGGGAGCGTAAATCACCGGGATATCCTCTACAAAGGTCTCACGCGCTAACTTTCGGCCATGTTCGGTAACAGTTGAAACAATCACCGTACAGCCGGGCATCATACGCCTGAGGGTCTTGACAATTGAGGCTGCCACCTTGACCTCTCCTAAAGACGCCGCGTGCATCCAGATCCGTGGCCGTCCCTTAAGGCATCGCATCACCTCTGGTGGAAAGACGCCTAAACGCTCTTTAAGGTGTCGGCGATATTTACCCGTAACACGTGTATAGACCCAGAAAGCCGGAAAAAGAGACATAAAGAGACCGCTGCTGAGGGTAAAATATGCGCCATAAAGCAATTTCACAATCTTGACTTTCCTCCCGGTGTAACAATCGGACAAAGCTGAACAGAAACATGTTCCCTATTTTCTCTGAGTATGTCATATACAGTTGTTCAATCCATTTTTCTTGTCAACCCATTTTTGTAAACAATGAGAAACGGCCAACGAAAATCTGATTTGAGAATACATATTAACGGGGAGAATTTTTTATGAATGACATCGCAAAAAATACGCCAGGCACTTTATTGCTGGGGAACGAATCCATATCAAGGGGGGCTTTGGAAGCCGGTGTGTCATTTGCAGCCGGATATCCCGGGACCCCATCATCAGAGATAATCGAAAGTCTGGCCGGTCAGGCGAAAAAGCGGGGAGATAATGGAGACCTTTATGTGGAGTGGTCCATCAATGAAAAGGTCGCGGCAGAAGAATGTGCTGCCGCGGCCATCTCGGGCCTCAAGTCCCTTGCCTCAATGAAAAATGCGGGCTTGAGCGTTGCGCTCGATTTCCTCACCCATCTTTCTTATACGGGTCTTGGGGAGGGCGGTGGCGCAATGGTTGTTGTGGTTTGCGATGATCCCGATGGACACTCGAGCGGCGATGAAACAGACTCCCGGTGGCTGGCTAGATTTGCCAGTGCGCCTTTGCTTGAGCCGGGCGGTATTCAAGAAGCAAGGGATATGATGGTATCGGCTTTTGAAATATCAGAACAGTATAAATGTTATGTAATCGTTCGAGGGTATACCCGACTCAGCCACGCCAGCAGTGTGGTGGAACTTAAGAACCTGTTAAAAAAAGGCAGGGAAAGGGCATCTATGGATACCACTGGATGTTTGTCCCCCTATATTGCCCGATCGCATCATGCCGATGTTTTATCCAAAATGGATCTTATCCGTCACCATTTTGAAGCCTCACCTTTTAATAGATATGAGGGGCCAGAGCGGCCTAAACTGATCGTCATATGCGGCGGAAGCGGAATTTCATGCGCCCAGGAGGCAGTCGAATCACTCGGGCTGGAAAACAGGGTGGGCTTTTTGAAGCTTGGAACATTATGGCCTTTTCCAAAAAATTTTGTTGAAAAACACCTCTCACTGACGAACAGCATTCTGGTGGTTGAGGAAGTGGACCCCTTTATTGAAACGCTTGTCAAAGAGGCTGTGGTGGACAAAAATATTCAGGGTAAAATGATCTACGGCAAGTCCTCAGGACACATCCCCATGTATGGGGAAATGACGCCTGACAGGGTGATCAGGGCTCTGGCCAAACTGTTTGATATTCACTATGAATCCGTTCCCTCTTCATACAGGGAGGACGTCTCACGGACATGCAGAGATCTCCTTGTCTCCAGAGGCTTGACCTGGTGCCCGGGATGTCCCCATCGGGCCAGTTTTATGGCCGTGGAAAAGGCCATCAAGACAGACGGGCGAAACGCCTATGTCACGGGAGACATCGGGTGCTATACCCTGGATGTTTTCCCGGAAGGCAAAAACCGGATGAATGTGCTTCATGCCATGGGATCAGGAACCGGTTTGGCCAGCGGGTTTGGCCAGCTTGAGCGATTTGGTCTGAACCAGCCTATTGTGGCGATTTGCGGGGACTCGACGTTTTTTCATGCATCAGTGCCGGCACTCATCAATGCAATTCACAACCGATCCAATATGATTCAGATCGTACTGGACAATGGGGCAACAGCCATGACAGGATTCCAACCCCATCCTGGAACGACTTATAATGCATTGGGAGAGCAGACAACCCCATTGGATATCGAAAAATTCTGTCTTTCCCTGGGATGCTCCGTAACCGTCTCGGATCCCTTTGACATAAAAGGAACGACACGAAAACTCCGGGAACTGCTTCGAAACGAAAACGGAGAAGAAAATAAGGTTCGTGTCCTCATTCTCCGGAGGGCATGCGAACTCGTTCGAATGCGAAATGAAAAGAGCAAGCCCTTTAAGGTCCTTGTCCATGATGAATTATGTAAAGGTGAAGCGTGCGGTATCTGTTCAAAGTCCTTTAGATGTCCCGCCTTGGTTATAGATCCGGTTCAAAACAAGGCCCGGATAAGAGAGGATGCCTGTAGTGGCTGTGGTGTATGTGTCGAGATATGCCCCTTTTCCGCAATATCGAAGGAGGAGTTAAAATAATGGAATTGAAAAACAGAGATAAAGGGAATCTGATTAACGTGATTATTTGTGGCGTCGGTGGGCAGGGCAACATCCTCATCTCAAGATTAATCGGACGCGTTTTATCTCAAAAAGGGTACTTCATCACCATTGGAGAAACCTTTGGAGCTGCCCAGAGGGGAGGGGCTGTCTTCAGCAGTTTGCGAATCTCTGATAAGACATTTTACGGACCCCTCATTCCCAAAGGAGGCGCACATGTCGTCCTGGCATTAGAACCCCTGGGTACACTCAGAATCTTGAATGACTATGGAAATCCAGACGTGATGACGCTGACCAATCTTCAACCCGTTTACCCAGTTGGGGTTTTAGCCGGAAACACGACATATCCTGACCTGTCGGAGCTTACACAGGCCATTGAAAAACTATCCTGTCGGGCCTGGTTTCTCAATGCAACAAAAATGGCAACAGAGTTGGGGGCCGCTATAGCAGCCAACATCATCATGCTTGGTGCACTGGTGGGAAGCCGGGTCTTACCCATGGACAGTCGGGATGCTGAAGAGGAGATAAAAAACACTTTCCCCCCGAAAAGCGTTGATTTAAATTTAAAAGCCTTGGCGCTGGGGACGAAGGAGACAGCCAAGGTCTAACATCCGTCGTTTTAGAGAATACGACCTTTTGTAGCCGTTTAGCGAATTGAAAATAAGGGTACAGGGGTCGTCAGGGACCTCTTTTCAAAACACTAATCTTTTAAGACCTTTTTAAGTAGGAGGAGAATCATGGAAATCACATTAAAGGATAAGGTTTCGGTCATTACGGGCGGCACGGCGGGAATCGGATTGAAGATTGCAGAGGTTTTTGCCCAAGCCGGTAGTAAAATAGCCATTTGCGGTCGAAAACAGTCAAACCTGAAAAGCGCTCTCGATCACTTGAAAGCGGAAGGGTTAAGCGCCTACAGTGAAAGAGTTGATGTTTCAAAACGATCGGAAATTTTTGCATTTGCCGATAACGTGGAAAAAGAATTTGGGGGCATAGACATCTGGGTCAGTAATGCGGGCATTTGTCCGTTATACAAGCTTGTGGACACGCCTGAAGATATTTGGCAAACGGTCATGGATGTCAATATAAAGTCCGTCTACTATGGGGGCCTCATCGCTAAAGACAAATTCACAAAACGAGGGGGCGGTGTGCTGATCAATGCCGCTTCCTATACCACGCTTATCCCTTCCGTGGGAATGGGGGCATACTCGGTCTCTAAAGCAGCCATATACAGCATGACAAGAATATTCGCTGCAGAACTGGCCCCATTAAATATTCGTGTTTTTTGCTACATCCCTGGCATCATAGAAACCAATATGACGTCTGACATCATTAAGGCAAAGAAAGACCTCCTTGAAAATCAGATTGCTTTGCATCGAATAGGGAACTGTGAGGATGTGGCGAATGCTGTCCTTTTTATGGCTTCCGATAAGGCAACCTATATCACCGGCTCCTATGTAGAAATATCCGGCGGGAAGTTCTGTGTGCAGAATCCTGAAGCAGCATGGACCCCTTAAGGGCCCATGGAATCCGTCACTTCGGTCACTTACAGTACGGGGAGGATAACACCGCCTGAGGGAATGATATGGACGTCGGGACGGGGCGGGCATAGGGTCGCGCTCAGATCAAAGGCCTCTTGCAGATCTTCTGCATATA
>Ga0272443_10002375_pt1 | contig 24240 bp, 15 predicted proteins | sample SSMAcet12_FD_193581 | JGI IMG/M metagenome (GOLD analysis project Ga0272443, IMG submission 193581) | Marine sediment archaeal communities from Little Sippewissett salt marsh, Falmouth, MA, United States - SSM-Acet-12 | ecosystem: Environmental > Aquatic > Marine > Wetlands > Sediment ...
CCCCGGATGGGACTAAAGTCGTATCAGCATCCGATGACCGTACCGTCAAGGTGTGGGACCTGGAAAAGGGCGAGGTGTTGAGGACTCTGGAAGGGCATTCAGGTTGGGTCAGTGCGGTGGCGTTGACCCCGGATGGGACTAAAGTCGTATCAGCATCCGATGACCGTACCGTCAAGGTGTGGGACCTGGAAAAGGGCGAGGTGTTGAGGACTCTGGAAGGGCATTCAGGTCCGGTCTATGCGGTGGCGTTGACCCCGGATGGGACTAAAGTTGTATCGGGATCCGATGACCGTACCGTCAAGGTGTGGGACCTAGAAACCGGGAAAATAGTCGCCATTTTCACCGGAGAAAGTCCGATCCCTTGTTGCGCCGTAGCGCCAGACGGGGTCACGATTGTCGCTGGTGAAAGTTCGGGAAGAGTGCATTTCCTCCAGCTGAAGAACGTCTGATCCCCCGACTAAGGCAACTCCTGCGCCCGAAATGGGGGCGGAAACTCTCGAAACCGCGCCGCCAAGACCCATTGCCAGGTGCGCAAAAATCGATGTTCCGCCTGGCCTACTTCAATTCGACATTTTGTCCCTCAGGGCTGTTCCTCTGCTTCGATTACGCTCAAGGGAACTGACTTCATGGCTCTTCCTATCATGGACTTGGCGATCCTTGCAGCATGGTTCTCGTTCTCGGCGTCAAAAACCTTCATCTCGAATGAGAGGCCCACGAGGGCAGTTCCTGCTATGAGAAATGCTCCGTCCAGTGGCTCGCCACACATCGGGCAGACGGTCTGGCCCGCTTCCACCTCTACGAATTCCAGGTTTGCGTTGTTCAATCTCTTACCGGCCTCGGATATGGCCACGCCTATGGCATCGTCCACGGATTTCACGTCTCTGACAAGCCAGGCACCCTCCAGAAGGACTTTGAAGTTTGGCATCTCTTGCAGGGTTGGCTGTGGCAGGATATGTAAGTTTTCGGTGTGGCGGCTTTTTCCATTCAAAATCGTCGGCTCTGACCATTCGATATCGAAGTCAAGGTCAGGATAGGAATCAAGATCAAGATCATCCAGCAAATTGTGAACGGTGCAGGATTACACACAAGTACGGCGAAATACAAACCGCATCAAACAATGAAGATCGTATACAGCAAAGATCTCGAAAGAAGATACAACACAAACCCGGTGGAAACACCCGACAGGGTGAGGCTTCCCGCACAAGAGTTGGAGGATTGCGAGTTTTGCGATTTTGTGGCGCCAAAACCCGCGAGCCTTGAAGACATATTTCGAGTTCACAGCAAAGAACACGTCGAGCGGCTGAAGAACAAAGGGATGTTCGAGCCCGCAAGTCTGGCGGCAGGAGGCGCCTGCGCCGCCGCAGAACTGGCCCTGGCGGGAGAGCCCGCCTTCGCCTTGATTCGGCCGCCGGGCCATCACGCATCCAGCACTCACGCCTGGGGCATGTGTTTTCTCAACAACATGGCGATCGCCATGAAGCGGATCGAAGGCCGGGTTGGAAAGGCCCTCATAATCGACATCGACCTTCATTTCGGCGACGGGACCGTGAACATTCTCCGGTGGGACGATTGGGTCAAGATCGTCAACATAGGCGCGATCGACATGGGGTTCGAGTACCTGAAGATGGACAGGAACGGATTCGTCGACCAGGTGCAAGCGGCGCTTCTGATGCACGACTTCGATATCGTCGCGGTCTCTGCCGGTTTCGATACTTACATTGAGGACTGGGGCGGCCTTCTCACCCTCGACGACTACCGCGAGATCGGCCGGATCGTGAAGGAGGGCGCAGAGCAAAAGTGCGAGGGGAGGCGCTTTGCGATTCTGGAAGGCGGATATCATCCGGATCTGAGGTATTGCGTCAAGAATTTCGTCGAGGGGTTCGAGTGAGGCAGGGGTGCTCTCTCCCAGTGCGGCATTTGGCGCCCCTGAACATTGGCACTCAGACCCTCAAGGTTTTTGATTTTCGATTAATAATGAATGATGAATGATGGAACTGCAGCATCACTTCTCGTTTTTCTCAGTTTCCTCGGTTTCTTTGATTTCGGGTTTTTCCGCCACAGCTTCCAGCCTTACCATCTGGACGTGAACAGTCCCGTCTCCATCTGGCGGGTGAGACTGGACATATCTTTCTGCGATCTCATCGATGAAATCCTGGCGCAGGTTTTCTGGAACCCTCATCGAGTAAGGAAGCCAAGTGCTCTTGATCCAGGATGCGAGCCCTTCCTTGCCCAAAACTTGCATGTCCTTTGGGATCAGCTCCACGCGCTTTGCTGCAAGGCCCGCCTGATCGAGCCAGGCCCGGTACTCTTCCGGCCCGAAGAATCCATAGCGAAAGCTGAAGCCTTCGAAGTATCTCTTCCACCGATCTTCTGTGATCATCTCATCTGCGATCCCCAAAGCCTCAGCGGCGTTTCCCTTGCCGCCAAACTGGATGAAGGCCTTTCCGCCCGGCTTCAAAGATCGACGAATGCCGGCAAGGACTGGCCCGTGGTCCAAGACCCAGTGGAGCGCCGCAAACGAGACCACAATGTCGAACTCCTCTTCGAACTGGAGATTGCAAGCATCGCCCACTTGGAAGAGAAGGTTTGGGTGAGACGATTCTGGAAACTTGCTCTGAGCAAAGCGGACCATCTCCTCAGAGTTGTCGATCCCAAGCACAAATCCTTTCGAAACGAGCCTTGCAAGCTCTGCCGTGATCTTGCCGTCCCCTGACCCTATGTCCAGAACCCGCTCGTTTCCCCGGATCCCGATCTTGGATATCAGCTCCCCTGCCCACTTCTGCTGGGCAGAAGAGCTATTCTTGTACTCTTCTGGATCCCACCTGTGCACCAGATCATCTTCCATGATCCTCAATGGAGCAAGGGTTCGAGTTGATGGCAGGGTTCATTCTTCAGGGGCGGCGTTTGCGCCCTCGAACAGCTTCTTCACATCTTCCGGCGTTCCGCCCAAAACTTTGGCGACAGCCTCTGGAATCGTCTCGTCGTGGCTCGCCTGCCAGAGCTTGGCGAGATTGCGCAATGCGATTCCCAGGCTATGCTCGTCATTGAACTCAGCGAAAATTACCAGAGCATTCAACAGATACTCCCGCGCCTGTTCCCATTTTCGCTGCTCTTGGGCCACCCTTCCCAACTGGTGGTAGGTGCGGGCCTGTGAACATCGGTCGTTGAACTCGATTTTGATTTCGAGGGCTTGTTTGTAGTACTTCTCGGCCTGTTCCCATTTTCGCTGCTCTTGGGCCACCCTTCCCAACTGGTGGTAGGTGCCGGCCTGCTCGTATCGGTCGTTGAACTCGATGTAGATTTCGAGGGCTTGTTTGTAGTACTTCTCGGCCTGTTCCCATTTTCGCTGCTCTTGGGCCACCCTTCCCAACTGGTGGTAAATTCCAGCACCCAAAATCGCTTTTTGTTTCTCTTCGAAAATGATCAAGCCGTTGTGCATCTTTAGGGCTTTCTGATAGGATTTTTCCGCCTCCGCATAACTTTTGAGCAAAAGCTGGCGCGAGGCTATGTTGTCGATAACGCCCACTAGCTCGAACCCAATCGATTCTTCCAGCACCTCTGGGGGGTAGCCTTCCAGTTGGGCTAGCACTTTCTCGCCCAGCTCCAACCCGCGCTTCTGGTCCTGGGTGGAGTCCAAGTAGAGAGACAAAACGCTGTAGGGTCTGAGAATAGACGCCTGATTCTTCAGCGCCAGATCCAGTGCAGTGCTCAAGTTCTCGTACTCCTGGCGCGCCAGGGCCTGGCCCATCTGTCGTTCTTGGGGCTTTTTAGATTGGAACAGATTGTTCAACACACCGCCGATGTCGTCGTAAAGCTCACGAAAGGCGATCTCGATTGCCTGGCGCATATCCCCCTCAAACTCGTTGAGCCGGGTGCGCAAGAAGTAGGGGAAAGCTGGCTGGAGCCGAAGGAACCCCGGCATCTGGTCGGGTGTTAGAAGGCCCCAGCTCTTCGCCTCTTCCAGGACTTCGGGCCAGAGGTCGAACCGGAGCTGGGCAAGATTTGGCTGCTGCTTCAGGTGCTGAGAGTACAGTTCGATCCAGCCCTCGAAGATCACGCCGGTAAAGGGTGCAAGGCAGAGCAAAAGCTCCTGCGCCTCAGGCGAGAGGTTGCTGTGGGAGTAATCGATGCAGCGCATTATGCTCTCTGTCCGAGACTGGATCTTTGAATCTCGAATGGCGCCGCCTGCCTGCAAGGCATCCAGAACTTCGGCCGGACTTTGGCGGGCGAGGTTTGCAAGGATCACTTGCATCGGGAGCGGGTAGCCGTCCAGGACTTTGAGCAACCTTTGAAACTCGGTGCTCTTCCGATGTTCTTCCCGGATCTTGGGATCGGAGACATTTTGCTCCAGGATCCGTTCGGCCAGAGTCGATGCGGCTTCTGGATCGAGACCTGGAAGATCGTAGACATCGTTTTTTCGAAGCGGCGCGTTCTGGCCCTCGATCAGCCAGCCCTCGCCTCCGCGCGTTCCGAGCAACACAAACGTTTTGCCGCCTGCAAGGTTGAACAGAAACTCCCGAAGGGCGCGCCTTTCAACTTCTGAAAGGGTGTTCATTATCGCAAGGTTTGAGCCGGTGATCGACTCCAGGTTGTCCAGAACCAGAAGGTGGCGTTCGCATCGAAAGAGATCTGCAAGCTTTTGCCCCTGGGCGCCAAGGTTCATGGCCCGAAACGAGGCCAATTTTGCGGCAGCCACGGCCGAAGATGTATCTTCGGCCTCGAACAACTCTTTAGCGATCTGGTCCATGATCTGCTGGAGCGTCCAGGCCTTCTCGTCGTAGCCGAAGTAGAAGACCTCACCCACAAAGTTCGTTGTCTGCCACCACTCCATCAGGTGATTGAGAAGAGTGGTCTTCCCTGAGCCACCCATACCCTTGATCAAGAGAAGATTGCAAGGTGCCCCATTGCTTTTGCTCAAGAGCCGGTTTTCGATTTTCAATATGTCCAGGTCCCGGCCCACAAAGCCGTAAGTCGGCTTGGGTGCAACGTATCTCCTTGCCTGATGCTCGTAGAACTCCACCTCTTCATCGGTGGTGAACTCCCGAAGAGCAAGCAACGACTCTGCCATCGCCCCGCCGCTCTGATAGACCACGGGCAGCATCCAGTCTTCGAGATCGATTCGCTTGTCGAAGTAGGCCTTTCGTTCCTTCTGGTTGAATAGCTCCCGTCGGGCCCTTCGGATGGCAACGGGAAGATCCTTTTCGGCGAAAAGCTGCTGATAAAGACTCTCCATCATCAGGGCCGCAGCGCTCACAGTGACCGAGTAGCCCATCGCAAGAACTGTCTGGACCCCGGCCTCAAGCAACCTGCTCGCAAGGCTGCTTTCCGAGTCGCTCACCTGCTTTCCTGACTGACAAGCATTGAGGACCGCTATCTGGATTCTGTGGTTGGTGAGAAGTTTGGCGACCTCGCCTGCCTCGGCAAGATCCGACTTTCCAGCTTCTTTGCTCTCGAAAGATAGGAAAGCTTTCCTCCCCTCGTAATGCAGGATATCGTCCCTTCCATAACAGGCTTGAAATTGGAAGCGGTTGATTTCAGCGCCCTTCTGCAGCTCGTCGTAAGTCAGCAAGCCCCCATGCAAATCAAAATGGACGATGTGGTAAAAACCTGCGCCGTGTTTGTCACGAACCAAATCCAGGTGCTTTGTCAAGGCCTCGTAAGTTCCAGGCCTGACGATATCGACCCTCACCTTCAACTTCGCCCGGCGCAGGCTCTCGACGAGTGGGCGGGTGATGGTCCGAGATCCAATGTCTCTTCTCTCGCCGGGCCTAGCCGTGACGATCAATAGGTTGATCGTGGGCGAAGGCTGGCTCTGGGCATAGGTGGTCGGCGACTGAAAGGTGCTTCTGACCATTGGAGACTCCACCGCAAAGGGCAAAGGGAGTTCGGGGTCCTTTAGCGCTTCCCAGTGGAGGTGATGGAAGAACTCTGGCGATCCCATGATCTCGAAGCGAAGCGTATCCACCCCCTCCTGCCGAGCCTGGGTATAGTGGCCGTAGGCAGATTTATCCTGAAACACTTGGTCGAAGAGCGCCACACCGTAAGATGCAACGCTTTTCCTGGCCACGTCTGCCCGGACGTTCTCCAAGAAGGGAAAGCGAAGATGCTCCTCGAAGTACCACTCTAGCCGTTTCTCCTCCTTTTCTGAGAAGGGGTCGGTGATGGTTATGGGATACTCGCCATGCTTATCGAAACTGACAGCGGCGTTGGGGCTCTCGTCTGAGCTGCCTGTTTCACGGATGGTGATGAGGGTCACCTTTCTTCCTCCTTGACCACAAGCAGGGGTGCGTCGGGCTGCTCGATTATGAACACCACCAGATCTGGAACCTCTTCCCTCTTGGCGAACCTTTTCCCGATGATGCCTTTGATCAGGTCCTTGATGAGATCTTTCAGAACGTCGGCGGCAATCACGCTCCCGACGCCTGCAAGATAGATGAGCCCTTGCTCTGCCAGGGCAGGATCAATTGGGAAAAAATCCTCGGCAGCAGTTTCGGCAACGTTGGCATGGGCAACGTCAAAGGTCTTCGGCTGATCGTTCCAGGCCATAGCGAAGTCGGATGCGCTTATTTCCAGATCTGGGGACAGGACAACTTTGTAATCCAGCAGGGCCACCTCCACGCTCTGGAAAATACTGAATACGCCAACAAATTTAACTCGACTTTACCACATTACAAGACTAACCGATAACATACGCCTTGTTACAGTCTAAATCCTACGCAAGACGGAATCAACATCCGTCGCCTCTGACCCAAGCTAATGTGGTAAAGTCAAGTTAATATGATCGATCGCTCTCTTGGCCCGATTGCCAAAGTCTCACTTTTCCACCATTATTTTCGAGTCCCTATAGATATATCAAGTTAAATATGATGCAAATTACTTTTTATATTGTCTTATAACCTATTAATATTTTACACAGGAATATCTGTTACAGTATATAGTGTCATAGAAATATGTACTAATAATCAATTGAATGAAATTTATGATTTAAACTAAAATATGAGTTTTTAAGTTTTAATATGATATTAATTTACTATATTTGAGTCGGATATTTCTCTCTCGGTACATCTCCAAGGTGAGCATCTTCTTAAGAGGAGTGCGATCTCACAACCAAAAAGAGAGACTTGGATTGTCAGATTTATTCACATAGTATATGTGCATGAATTAACTTCTTCTGATTTGATATGGATTTTGCCAAATGAGTTGTTCCAGAGACTATAGGAATTTATCCCCCTTGTCGCGTACCATGATGATTGATGGGATGAAACATGTTCTCAGAAATATCTACACGATTTTTGCACATGTATGCATATACACTATAGGATTGGGCTTGCCACACCAAATTATATTTGTAGTTTTTTATAGTCCTTTGATGTGACAGGATTATATTGAGTTTGTGGCCCCAATTCCTACTTATAATTAAGTCATCATATTATCGTCTTGGGTGGTGCAGCCGATATAAATATATGAGGCAATTATAGGCAGTATTAATATAACAACTTCATATTTCCAATTCTGTTGATTTAATAGTTATGTAAACATTAGTTAACCCTCAGAAGTATATGTATTAACATATACTTTTTAAAATGGCTTTGGCCACAATTTAATACAATTTAGATATATGTGATAGATACTGATATTAGATATCATATTAAATACTTTTTATTATATGCGGTTTCTGTAGCAAAATTTAGAAATGTGTGCATATGAATTATGAGTTCTAGACTGTTTATTCATATCATATTGATGATTTTATAAATGGCCCGGGGGCCTAGAAACTATTAGTATATTGCGCCTTGTTTAGTACTATAAAACGGCCCACATAATATGGGGGTTCGGGTGTCTAATGATTGTCTAAATATATATGAAGTCCACCCTATGAAACATAAAGAGTATATACACGACTCGGCATTGTACGGGGCGGGGCGAAGCCTATAGGACGATTTTCGGAAGATTACAAGTGGGCCTACATAAATCTCTTGGCGGTCTTAGTAGGCACCGTCGGCGGAATAGGCGCCATAGCATTCCGATACATCATTGAGCTCATAAACAGACTGTTCTTCTCTGGCATGCTCCCTCATGTTCCTAACCCTTACTTTGTAATATTGATGCCCATAATAGGCGGCCTGATCGTCGGCCCAATAGTTACCATCCTGGCACCTGAAGCTAAAGGACATGGAGTTCCCCAGATTATGGAGAGCCTCCACCAAAGAGGCGGACAGATCAGGAAAAGGGTGGGCTTCGTGTTGATCTGCGCCTCGGCCATAACCATCGGAAGTGGCGGGAGTGCTGGCCGAGAAGGCCCTATTGCCCAGATCGGTGCCTCTTTCGGCTCCTTGGTCGCACAGATCTTCAAACTTGGCCCCAAAGACATGAAACTGCTCACTACTTGTGGCGTTGCTGCAGGAATTGCCGGAACGTTCAACGCCCCAATGGGCGGAGCCCTCTTCAGCATGGAAGTGGTATCAAGACGATTTTCACCATATGACGCCGTGCCCATATTGATGGCTGCAGTAGTCGGAACTGCTGTGGCAGACAGAATTATCAGCCCAATCCCCGCCTTCGTGAATCCCGAGTTCGTATTCAGCACTACAGATCTTGCGCTCTGTTTCTTGCTTGGACCTGTCTTTGGCGTGTTGGCCTTCCTTTGGATCAAAGTATTCTACTTCTTTGAGGATTCTTTCGAAGCACTGAGCATACCAAAGATGTTCAAGCCAGCACTGGGCGGAGTTGTTGCAGGAATTAGCGGATATTACCTCTTTGACTATGGTATAATGGGCGTTGGCTACAACGGCATAAACAAGATATTTGAGATGAATTTTGATCCAAACATGGAAATTCTCCTGCTGCTAATCGTTCTTGGATCTCTCAAAATATTGGCTACGTCCTTTACAGTAGGGTCTGGCGGAAGTGGCGGAATATTTGCGCCGTCGCTTTACATGGGGTTCATGTTCGGTGTAGCCTTCGGAGTGATCGTAACCGGCTTCATTCCTGAACTCGATACGGATCCCACTGTGTATGGCCTTCTTGGCATGGGGGCTTTCTTTGCAGGGGCTGCCAGGGCTCCTTTGACTTGCATAGTGATGATACCTGAGATGGCCAGCAGCTACAGCCGGTTGCCACCACTGATCATAGCTTGCATCCTGAGTTATGCAGTTGCTCAGATTCTCCTGAAGGGGCTTTCCATCTACACCATCAAGCTGGTGAGAAAGGGCATCTTCTTGGAAAATCCTCAACCGGTATTGGAGAGCATACTCATCGAGGAAACCATGCAAAAGGAGGTCGTAACCGCCTCACCTGAGATGACCTTGGCTCAAGTTCGAGAGCTCGTCACCAGGTACAACCACACGGGTTTTCCCGTGATCGACAAGGGAAAGCTACGGGGTATCGTGACCTTTGATGATCTCAGGAAGGTACCTCCTGAGAAACATAATGAGATCCTGGTAAAGGACGTAGTGGTCAAGAACCTGATTACTGCATATCCGAATCAATCCGCAAAGTACGCAATGGGCCTGATGTACCAAAACGGAATTGGGAGGTTGCCGGTTGTAAGCTTGGATGACCCCCTGAAATTGGAGGGGATAATAACTCGGACCGATGTTGTTCGGATTTACGAAAAGGAGGGGCAAAAGTGAACTTTCAGCAGATTATGGTGCAGATTTTGGTATACCTACACCGACTGAGAAAATTATAATCGAAAATTAATATAGTTAGGAACCGACATGGGTGAAGTGTGGTATATCTTCGAAAAATTCGCTCCTTCGCACCATTTTTATACACCCACCCACTGATAAGTTACTCTAATGTACCGGATACTGGTTACCAACGACGATGGAGTCCATTCTGCAGGAATGAGGGCCGCGGTCCGGAGCGTAGACGGACTTGGCGATGTTTTGGTCTCAGCCCCCTCCGGCCAAAAGAGCGGGGTAGGGCGATCGATCTCGGTTTTCGAGCCGCTCCGATTTAACAAGGTGAAACTGGATGGGCACGAGGCCTACGAGGTAAACGGCACTCCTACCGATTCAGTGATCATAGGAATCTTCTGGCTGATGAAAGGCGAACTTCCAGACCTGGCGGTTTCTGGAATCAACATCGGTGAGAACATCAGCACCGACACGGTCACCACCAGCGGGACGATTGGCGCAGCTCTTGAAGCTGCAAGCTACGGAGTTCCAGCCATTGCAGCGTCGATCCAGGTTGTGGATCAGGGCGACAAGTTCGACAGCAAGAACGATCATGTATACGAGTTTGACGTTGCTACCAAGATCGTGAGGAAAGTGGCTGAAAGTGTGTTGTCCAAAGGGCTTCCTCAAGGAGTAGACATTCTGAACGTCAACGTTCCTGTGGGCGCTACAGAAGACACTGAGATTGTGGTCACCAATCTTGCGAGAAAGATCTTTAAAACTGAGGTCCATGAGAGGGCAGATCCTCGGGGACGGCCTTATTACTGGATCGGAGGAGACCTGATCTGCACCGCAAAGAAAGGAACCGACGTAAGAGCTGTCTACCAAGAAGGCAAAATTTCCATCACACCTCTGACGGTGGATAACACTGCAGGTATAGACTTCAGCGAGATAGAAGACTTGGTTTGCTAAAGGCTATTTGAGACGATTTGGTGATAGAGTTGAGCGAAGATTTCTGGGACATGAGCAGAGACAATCAAATATTCTACCTGACCGAGAACCTGAGAACCCTGCCCGACGACCTGGTAGACCCAGGGATAGAGATTCTCAAAGGGGCTGGCGAGATCGAATATGCGATTGCTCTTGCCAAAGATACAGGACGAAACGAGAAAGCTATCGAAATCGCGATAGATGAAGGCGACTACCTCTGGGCAGCTTTAATTGCCAGCAAGGCCGGGATGAAAGAGGAATCCAAGCGGCTTTACAGAGAGGGGCTCGACTATTACGTATCCATGGATATGTATGGAAGAGCAGTGAGCGCTGCTAAGGCGCTGGGTCTGCCCCAAAATGAGATCGACTTGCTTTTCGAGGCTGGCATCCGGTCTGAGAGCAGGAACTTGAACATGGGCCGAATCCAGGCAACTTTGGACAGCCTGGCTCTCTCTTTGGAAGGAGTTTTGGCAGAGAAGGACGACGAGATCACCAAAGAGTTAAAAGTGGCCATGAAAGAAGAGATGGAACGGATCGAACGGCGCAATTACGAAGATTAAGGACCGAGTCATTCGTCTCTCAACTTGATGTCGACCTTCATGAGATCCCTTGCCACCACGGTATCGGGAAAGTGGTGGAGAGCGTCTTCCAGCAGAGGGGCGGTGTTGTCTGAATACCTGGAGCTGATATGAGTCAGCACCAGCTTTCTGACTTTTGCCCTCTTGGCCAGCTGGGCGGCCTCGCCCGAAGTGCTGTGCATGGTCTCTATGGCCCATTCTGACATCTCGTCGGCCAAAGATCCGTCGTGGATCAACAGATCTGCACCCTGAGATGCTTTCTCAACTTCTTCTACTGGCCTGGAGTCGCCGGTATAGACTACTTTTCTGCCAGGCCTTGGCGGTCCCATCACCTCTTCTGGCCGAACCCTTTTTCCCTCGACTTCAACGGTTTCGCCTCTCTGGAGCCTGCCAAATATTGGGCCAGGCGGCACGCCAAGCTCTACGGCCTTGGGACGGTTGAACCTGCCAGGTCTTGAATCTTCAGCTAAACAGTATCCCAAAGAGGGCACGCTGTGAGCAGTTCTCAATGCCTCCACATGGTATCCTCCCATCTCCACGACGTCACCTGGTTCAAGCTCAAGGGATCTAACAGGAAACTTTCGTGTGTAATAACCCAGCTGGTTGAGCAATCCCACCAACTTGGAGGTCCCGATAGGACCTGCGATGGTGATTGGGTCTCGTCTGCCTTGGAACGCCATAGTTTCCAGGAGACCTGGTATCCCGAGGGTATGGTCTGCGTGGTGATGTGTTATGAATATGTAGTTCAGCTTCATCATTCCGGTTTTGGCTCGCATCATCTGCCGTTGAGTTCCCTCTCCACAGTCAAAGAGGATCAATTCACCCTTGCGGTTGATCAGTATGGCAGAAGGGTTTCTTTCCGGAGTGGGGAGTGACCCTGCCGTTCCCAGGAAGGTTACTTGAAGCATGAATTCACCTGTTCTAGCGTTCGGGCCTGCTTTTTGAAAGCATCATATAAAAACGTGTGTTGGACGTTGGAACCACAAGTTTGTTTGGCAGTGAACTTGGATTTCAAAGGACAATGATCGGCCTTTATAATATAACAGAAAGGTGGGTGAGACCAAAGAGACAAACGCTCACGACTTGTGCGTCATCCTGGCACCCTTCTATTGTTCCCGTCTCAGTTTCCTACTCGACGATCGGCGCGGGTATGGCGATCTTCACACTTATCGCCGACGACTTGGTTGTTGGAAGTTCTGGTAAGGGTTCGGGCTCTTGGGGGTTTTCGTCGACGTTTGAACCACCCGGAACTTCGTAAATGGATTTGACTTCGTCAAAGAACTTGTCGAAGTTGCCGAACAGGTTTCCGTCCCATTTGTTGTTGTCACCCGAATCTAGAGCGTCGTAGTTCTTGTTTCCAACGAGCTCGTTTTTATAGACTTTGTTATCTTCGGACATGAAATCGATCCATATCCCGTATTTGTTGTTGCTGATGCTGTTTTCCCTGATGAAGTTGTCACAGGAACCTTCGAGATATATGCCATACCACTTGTTGTCAGTGATGCAGTTTTTCTCGATGACGTTCTTGTTCGACCTAACTTCGATCCCGGCCTTTCCAGTGCCCGATTTTCTGATAACGAATCCGCTAATTTCTGTGCTGTTGGCGAGGATTGTTATCGCGTTTCCCTTCCCATTTGCATCCAAAATCGGCATCGTTTCTTCGACCGCTATGCCCCGAAGTTTGATGGACTTGTCCAAGATCAAATTCTCGCAATAAGTTCCGTTTTGCACTTCGATTAAGTCTCCAGGATCTGCGGCTTCGATGGCGTCACTTATTTTCGAGTAGTCGCATTCGGTGGGCCCAACGGTGATTTTGGAGGCGTCAACTGCCGTGAGCCCGAATGACGACATCAGCACCAACACTACCAGAATCTGGTGTGGTTTTGATCTCATTGAATTACCTCCAAGCCTTCTGACGACAAGGTCACTTCTGATGCCTTCATTCAAGTCACCCCTGTGAACTTGTGTATCTTGATTTCCTTCTGGACATCAAAGTCTCCTGTAAAGTTTTGGTAGGATGTCATGTCTCCGTGGAAGACTTTGTGCATGCTGGCGTTGGTCTTCCAGGACCCGTTGAAACTGCTCAGCGTGTCAAGGCCGACCGTGTGGTTGATGGTAGAGTTTTTCGTCGAGCCGAAGAAGGCCTTCTGGTCCTTTTCCACCTGGTTGAGGCTGTAGGTCTCCATGACGTCCGCGTCGATGCCACCATAAAATGCGTCAGATCTGAGAAGTTTGCCACCCATCAGGGGCACAGTTCCGTTGTAGACTAGCTTGACATCATCGACGAAGTTCAACGTTTTATCTGATGTGCCGTTTGGATTGCTGCAGTCGGGAATCGGTCTTATTAGCCTGCTTGCTTCTTGGGAGTAAGCTTTTGTCGAGTCCATCTCTATGTCGCCTTTGCCCATCATCATACCATAATACTCTAGAGCAATGTCTCTGTCCCGTATAGAGGTGGTCGCGTCCACAAGGCCGGTTCCGCTTACGAGCTGGTGTTCACAGAACTGGTTATACTGGTCAGGATCGTCTATTGCGATCACGTAAGATGGGGGCAAACAGCACGGATCGTCGCCAGATTCTGTCGATTTAGGTTCAGCGGTTTCTGTCCTGGTATCGTTGAGGACGTCTCCGGCAACGGTGGCCTCTTCAACGACATCGTTGTCAGGAACTGCGGCCTCCGACTGGGCCGGTCCAGTTCTCCCTTCTACCTCCTCTGCTCCTGTTGCCTCAACCTCGACTGCTGCCATTCCGGCGATTTCGTTGGTGATATCTGAGGGCAAGGTCGCATCTTGGGCAGTACCTGTGTGGTTTTCAGCCGACTCTTTTGCTTCCACAACATCGTCGTCATCCGCAGTTTCGATAACTTCTGTTGTAGAAACCTCGGTTGCAACCTTGCAGGTGACATCTTCAGTCACATTAATAGCCAGGGTCACGTCTGCAGTTAGATCTAGTTCAGCAACTGGTTCGACTGATTCTGCTTCTTCGACTGAGACCGGTTCTGGCTTTTGTGTCTCAGTTCCGGTCTCGTCCCCAGTCACATCAGCAACTTTTTCGGCAACGTCACCGATTTGAACCGCGTCCTGAGACGGAACGAGTTCGAGGGGGATGCGCTCAATGTTTGGTCCGATCAGTCCCTTGTCTGGTAAGGCAACTTTGGGTTCGACCCTTGAAGGTGCAAATCGCTCAACTATCACCACAGTTGCAGAGGCGGTTACGGGACCCACTCGATTTCCGAGAGGATCAAGAGCTCTTGCTTCAGCGGTGTTAACTATAGTCTTGTTGATGTATTCCTCGGTTACGGTATAGGTGACAACGAAACTTTGAGCTTGGCCGGATTCCAACGAATTGATCTGCTGAGAGAAACCAATCTGCTGATCAGACTCGTTCATGTAGTCGACCAGATTGATCTGGTGAAGGGGAACGTTTCCGGTGTTCACCAGAGTTATGTTGTATTTGATCACCGCACCTTCGGTAGTTCTGATGACATTGGCCTTCTTGGTGACTTGGAGAAGGGCTTGGTTGACTGTTACGTTTCCAGCTTGAATGCCAGACTCGCCATATGTCACCTCATAAGACGATGTTGGCTCGACCGTCTTGTACCTTTCAGGTTCCTGGCCAAAGATGTCACCAAGAAATGTGTCTGCGGTGTGATCAGTCAAAGTTGCTTCTTCAGTTTCATTGGTGGCATTTTCGGATGCGGAAATTTCAGATTCTGCACCCACCCCTGCAGAGGGTGCAACAACCTGAAGTTTTCCGGTAGATTCTGTGGAGGGAAGAGATCCACAGAGAAGTTTGATCACCCGGTCCATAACTTCATTTCTGTCGGGACATTTGTTTATCGCCTCGAACCCGAAGGCAAAGTAGACCACTTTGTAGACCCCATTGTCCACCCTTATTGCGCCACAATCTCCGCCCTTGTAATTGAAGACCTTCGAGGCATAAGTGGAGACGGGTCGAATCTCGCTTGGCCAATACTGATTATTTGCGCCATCACCCTTCGAGATATCAATGCTCATCCCGCCCGATATTGGATCGTTGGTTACACCTTCCAGCGTGTAATCGCCCACACTGTCTCTTGTGTACTCGGAATGGAGATAATCTCTGTAAAAGTCGGTGTCGCCTACGTTGTAGCCGACATCCTGACCGGATATGAAGAGACTTCCACCGTTGTCTAGATAGATTGCAAGGTTAGTCTGATCTTCATTGGTCAGGGTCGTCGTGAAGTCTCTACCGGTTAGCCAGACCACGCAGTCAAAGCTGCTTAACTCGTTCAAAGTTGGCGAGACTTCAGTCTTTACGTAGCTGTACCCGTCTGCAGAGAGGGCGTCTTCATAGTACATTTCGTAGTCGGCACCTTCATCATCGTCTACCAGAAGAATCAGCTGGCTGGACTGCCGGACGCCTATCTCTTTTTCTTGGTAATTGTTTTCGGTGTGGTTTTCAGCGGCGAGGGGGACTGCATAGATCTTGATTGTATGATTTCCTTCAGCGGCTTCGGACCAGGGAAAACTGACTTCTTTTGAGGTTCCACTTGCAAGACTGGATATGGTACGTGAATCTTTGACCTCGCCATCATCCACTAGTTGAACCACTATGTTGCTCTCATCATTTACGCCCTTGTTCTCGACAGTTGCGTAAACTTTGATGGACTTGTCGGGCTTTGCGCAACTCGGAAGCTTTATGTCTGCAACTTCGATGTCATGTTCTGAATATATCGGCATTCTGTACATCGTCTCAGGGTCGCCCAAGAGGTTGATCTCATAATAACAAAACCTCATCACGTTGCCGTCAGAGGTCCGATCGATGGATCCAATGTTTTCCTCCTTTGCGTCTTGGAGGGCTCTTCCGATGTTTCTTATCTCTTCGCCGAATATCGCGTCCCAGAACTGCCTATCGAACCGTTGGGAAGGACCATCGGTAGTGCCTCTTCTGCCAAAACCGTATCTTGAGTTTCCTATGAACCCAAACGCACCACCGCGGGCGGTTATGAAATCTTCCAGGATGCAGTCGCGAGGAAGATAAGCGCCGTCGGGATCTCTGTTGTCGAAAGAACCTGCGTAACAGCCCTGGCTGTACCCGAAGAAGTACTTGTCATTAGAAAGGGCGTCGACATCTTCTGATCCCATCTTCATCACGTTTCCAATGTGAGCGTGGCCGAGGTGGTTTATTGTGTGGACGTTTTTGTTTATTATGTCCGCGAGCTCAGATTTGGACCAACCGCGGTCACGAGCGTACAAGGTCGATTTTTCAAAATCGTCCGGAAAGCCCGCAGTTCTGTAACCATTAGCTCCAGATCCATCTTTTGTCTCGTCTTTGGCGTTCCCGCCCCAGTCGCTCATGCCACCGAACCCCAGATATTCGCCTACCATCCAGACTTCTCTTAAGTAAGGATCGTGGCTGGATTCGTAATCGAGGGTTTTTCTGACGAAGTTGTACATCTCCTCTTTTGAATCCACAGGAGCTCTTCCTACGTAAACTTCAGCGAGAAGGTCAACGTCACCACCTCCAGTGCCGTCATTTGGCTCGCCATAGATACCGTTTCGATTGTAGTCGTAAGTTCCGTCAAGACAAGCATAGTAAAGATCGGAAGGTATATTTGGCGGGTTAGTTTCGTATTTCCAGGCCCACAGCCCCCTTGCTGGCACGATCTCGTTGCCGTTATCGCCACCCCTGCGCGAGCTGTCTGCATCGCCACCTAAGAGAACGTAAGTGATGCCGTTGTTCTCGTAGGCGTCTTTTATGAAATTTCGGATTTTCTCTTGTCGGTCCAGGCCGTCATAGGTAGCGTAAATATCCTCCACGGCGACCACGGTTGCAGAAACTCCCCTGGATCTCTTCGAATCGGCCAAGGCCTTGAAGCTGTAGGGTCCAGGGGCTTCTTTCAGATCTTGGCTTGTGATTATCACATAATCGTACATTCCATCAAGGATAGGCGAACTTCCTGTGGGAACAATACCTATTGCGGTGTACGCGGCGATGCCTTCTGGATTGTCTACCATCTCGCTTACGACGTTTTGATCTTCAGGAGAGCCCCTAAACATACCTCGATCCAGCCTTTCGGAAGGTCTCGTTGTTACCTTGACGTCAAAAGTGCCGAAGTAAAAAGTCTCTCTCGTCTTTGGTATGTACCGTATCGGATACAGATTTACGTAGACTATCTTGTAACCGTTCTTCTGCTGGATTCCTACTACAGAATAGAACTCTTTTGGGTAGGGGTCCATAGAGCCATAAGTCATCTCGTTAAGCGGGGTTATGTCCAGCGATGTGGCATCGTCTACCACGCAGCTTATCGGAAGGGCGTCTTGACCAGGTTCGATGAAGATTTTTCCCAGGTTCTTCTTCTCTCCGGGTATGACCTCGATCTCTTGGATTTCGTCGCCTGGTGGGACCAATATCTTCGTGGTCCTAAATGGCACGACCGGCTCGCCAGGAATGATGCGGCTCTCCAAACCAGGAATCTTGATAGATTTAGAGGTGTTTCGTGTGTCATCTAGGATAGTAGGTCCACCCAAGCTGGTCTCGATTATTGGGTCCTCTGAGCGGTACTGAAGTTCAATTACGTTAACGTCCACATCATCCTCAGAGAGGGCTGGCAAGCAGAATAGTGAACACAAAACCAAGCCAGACAGGCATATCAGACCGAGAACCCGACAAACTTGCATGTTCTTGCCCCCCCATCAGCGACTGTCGCTTTTTTATCATCTAAGCCGGGCGACTTAGACATCTGGTCATACCTAATGATGGTCAATTTGCTACTCCCCCATCGAGACGATACCAATAGTTTGGATGAGAAAACTATTAAATGTTTTCCTGCGTTTAAAAAGCTTGAGATTATAAGTAGTTCTCTATGTCTTTTAGATTCTCAAGCTCGTTTCTATCTACACAAGATTCCAGTACCACGTTTTCACGGATCTGGATGGGTGTGTCAGCACGGAGTGCCAACGCTAAACAATCGCTGGGGCGGGCATCGATCTCCCGTCCTACGGAATCGATGCTCACAGAGAGCCTGGCATAATAGATGCCACCGTCGAGGTCATCTATCAAAACGTCGGTGATCTCGGCATTGAGGCACTCCAAAGCGGAGATAAAAAGGTCGTGAGTGGTGGGGCGAGGTGAGGTTTCGCCGGAAAGGGCCTTGTGTATGGAGATCGCCTCTGAAAGGCCTACGAATATGGGAACAATCCTGTAAGCCTCGTCTTCCAGGAGCACTACAGGCGCTGCAAAGCCACCTTCAGCTTCGACTACGTAGACCCCGTTCACCTTTACAGAGACTTGGTCGCCCATCGCTTACCATTTGAGACTCATCATATATATTAATTACTCACGGGCAATGCCGATGGTCATATCTGCACCTTCGACGATCCAGTCCTTGACGAGGGACCCTTTCACTTCTAAGTTGTGGCCGATCTCCAGGTTTGGGGATCTGACTTCGCTTCCGATCTTATCCTTAGAACTCGAAACAAGGTTCAGGACCTCTTCACTATCGATCCTGACTTGGGAGCAAATCTGGTCTTCGACGTTGAGGTCCAGCTCTTTTCTCATATCCTGTATTCTGCGGATGATCTCTCTTGCGTAGCCCTCAGCTTTCAGGTCATCATTCAAAGTGATATCGACGTAGACAGATCCTGCAGAAAAGTCTGCTGCTACCAGGTTCTCTGGAACTTCTTCAAGGAACTCTACCATCTCGGGCTCGATGGTGTATTCGCCCACAACACAGGATCCAGAGTCAAAACCTGCTTTGACCTCTTCGGGATCTGTTGATTTCAGAGCCACGATCACCTTTTGGGCCTCGCCCTTGAAAACCGGTCCGATATTCTTGGGGACTGGGTTTAGGGCAAGGTTCATGGCGGGTTTTTCGCCCAAAGGCATGACCTTGATCACCTTGGCGTTGGTCTGGCTTTTGAGGACGCCTTCCAGAGCGCCGAGGTCGGGTATCTCCTTATTGGGTGCAATCGTGATCTCAGAGACCGGCCATCTGAGTTTTCTTGCGCCTTTCTGGCGGGCGTTAGAGACCGCTTCCACCACATCTCGGACGAGGTCCATCTGCTTTTCCAGATCTCTGTCTATGAGGTCTGCCCTTGGTTGGTGCCAGTCGCACATGTGGACAGATTCTGGCGCGTTTGGATCTGCACCTTTCACCAGGTTTTGATAGATGATCTCAGCGGTGAAGGGCACGAAAGGTGCCATCAGTTTGGTCAAGGTGACCATCACCTCGTAGATGGTGGCATAAGCTGAGAGTTTGTCGGGATCGTCTGTCTCGATCCAGGTTCTCGGCCTTACGAGCTGGATGTACCATCTGGAAAGGTCGTCCAGCACGAACTCAGAGATGGCTCTTGCCACTCGGTGAAGCTCGTAGATGTCCATCTGTTCCTGGACCTCTTTGGCGAGTGTGTTGGCTCTCGATAGGATCCATCGATCTTCGGTGCGGAGGTTATCCTGGTACTTTTCAATGGTAGTTTCCACAGGGTCGAACTTGTCCAGGAGCATGTAGGGCAAGGGGAACCTGTAGGCGTTCCAGAGAATGTTAAGCATCCTGCTGGTGTTGGCGATTTCGTCCCAGCTGAAATGAATATCTTCCCAGGGTGCATTAGAAGATAGGACGTAGAACCGCAGCGTATCGGCCCCATATTTCTGAACAACCTCTTCGGGCTGGACGACGTTCCCCAGGCTTTTGCTCATCTTCTTTCCTTTATCGTCCAGGGTGAAACCGTGCATGAGGACGCTCTTGTAAGGCGCTTTGCCAAAGGAGACCATACTTGCACCAAGTTGGGAATAGAACCAGCCGCGGGTCTGGTCGTGACCTTCGGTGATGAAATCGGCAGGCCACCATTCTTTGAACTCCTCTTCTTTGCGTGGATATCTGAGCGTGGCCCAGGATGCAACGGCACTGTCGAACCAGACGTCGAAAACGTCGGGGATGCGATGCATATTTCCGCCGCATTCACATTTGAGGATTATTTTATCCACTGCGGGTCTGTGGAGTTCTGTGACCTCGATGCCGCTTTTTTCGTTCAGCTCGGCCATGGAGCCTACGACCTCGATCTTGCCGCAATCGTCACAGATCCAGATTGGAAGGGGTATCCCCCAGTATCTTTGCCTTGATATGCACCAGTCACGAGCACCGCTGATCCAATCTTTGAACCTGGCAGATCCTGCCCAGTCTGGGTACCACTTGATCTTGGTGATCTCATCTAGCATGTCGTCTCTGAGGTCTGCGATCTTGAGGAACCACTGGGGTGTCGATATGTAGATGATGGGCGTTTTGCAGCGCCAGCAGTGGCCGTACCTGTGGACTATCACGCCTTCAGAGAGGAGAAGGCCTCGCTCTTGCAAGTCGCCGTTGACTTCCTCGTTGCTGCTCTTGACGTATTTGCCCACGTATTTTTCGCCGGCTTCTTCGGTGTATCTTCCATCTTCGCCGACCGGGCAGAATACTGCCATGCCCTCTTTAATGCCCAGCTCGAAGTCCTCTAGACCGTGGCCAGGTGCTATGTGGACGAGTCCTGTATTCTCGGCAGTTACGAAGTCGGCGAGGTGGACCTTGTGTTCGATATCTTTCTGAGCTGGGACGAGGTCTTCGAGAGGATGTTTGTACTCGATTCCTTTGAGCTCTTCGCCGTAGAGTCGGTCGAACTCCTGGTAGCCTTGGTATCGGCCTGCTCGAAGGACGCTTTCTACCAGCGGGGTTCCGATGATCAGCATCTCTTCTTTGCCGTCTTTTTGCGCTCGTACTTTCGAGTACTCGAACTCAGGGTGGACAGCAACTCCGACATTTGCAGGAATGGTCCAGGGCGTGGTGGTCCAGATGACAAGGTAGGTGTTCTCTTCGCCCACGACTGGAAACTTAACGAAGATGGAAGGGTCGGTTTCTTCCCAGTACTCGACCTCAGCATCTGCAATTGCGGTTTCGCATCTGGGACACCAGTTTACGACCCTCACACCTAGTTCCAGAAGGTCTCTTTCGTGTGCCTTTTTTAGGGCCCACCAAGCAGCTTCCAGGTACTCGTTTTTGAGGGTCATGTAGGGGTCTTCCCAGTCGAGCCAGGTACCAAGAAGGTGGAACTGCTTAGTCATGTCGTCTTTTTGGCCGAGGGCGAACTCTTTGCACTTGTCGATGAACTTTTCCACGCCGTAGGTCTCGATGTCTTTTTTGCTCTTGAAATCGAGGGCTTCTTCCACTTTGACCTCTATCGGGAGACCGTGCATGTCCCATCCAGCCCGGTCTTTGACGTGGAAGTTGTTCATGGACTTGTATCGGAGAATGGAGTCTTTGATGATCTTGTTCCAGGCAGTTCCAAGGTGTATGCTGCCCGTGGTGTAGGGTGGGCCATCTACAAAGAAGAACTTCTTGCCGCCGATTCTCATGGTTCTGGTCTTGGCGTATATGTCTTCATCTTTCCAGAACCTCTTTACCTGTTCTTCGACGTCTTCAGCGTTGTATTGTCCTGACACCTCGGAGATCATCATAATCCTCCAAACGGAGTGCCATATAACAACGTTCTATTTAGGTTTTGTCGGTTGGCTTCGCCCCGGCCAGCTGGCGCCATATTTTCGGGGCATTTTTGGTTGCGGAAAAGAAATATTCGAGATTTTGAGTTTTCGGTGGCGTTTTCAACGTCGCATCAGAGCCGATCAGATATTTCAACTAGACAAAATTGGTCGGATCCATTGGAAGTGACCAAAATCGAGAGACAAAATATGGTCAAGATGAGGGGGGCTCCGCCCCCTTCAAGCTTGCTGCCAAGGCCATCTTGCAAAGGGACGTCTATCCCAGGCTTTCACCAACCTTGGATCATGTAGGCCGAACTTCAGACTTTAAAGGCGACATCGAAGGAGTATTTCTCTGCGTGAGCGCCTTCGTTAAGGTCCAAGACCGCTATGTAGTACACGCCAGATTCATCGAGATCTCTTTCGAAGAGAAGGGCGTCACCTGGGTTGGATGCATCTTTTCGGGCGATCCAGTTGAAGTTCTTGCCGTAAAGGTCGATCCTCGCCCTCATGTCCTCAGGAACTTCGCCTAGGTCCACCTCTAAGGTCCCAGAATTGTCCACATAGAATCTGTAGAAGTCGCCGTCTCTTGCAGGACAGATGTAGCCTTCGACGATCTTGCCAAACTCGATGTCTGATGCATCTCCGATCACGTCGTTTGGCTCGCTCAGGTCAGGAGCTTCGTCAAAAGCGAATTCGACCGAGTATTCTGCTGAGTGAGCCTTTGTTTGAGTATCTAAGACCGCCACATAGTAGCACCCAGGACCGCTGAGATCCTTCTCGAAGAGCAGTGAGTCGCCCACGTTGGATGCGTCTTTCCGGGTGATCCAGTTGAAGTTCTTGCCGTAAAGGTCGATCCTCGCCTTCATGTCCTCAGGAACTTCGTCCAGGTTCACTTGCAGAATTCCTGAGTGGTCTATGCAGAACTTGTAAAAGTCAGCGTCGCCTGAAGGAGATATGTAGCTTTTCAGGATTTTATCGAACTCGACATATGTTGCGTCCCCGATTACGTCGTTCGACTCGTTCAGGTCCGGCGCGTCTTCGAACTCGAACTCGAAGGAGTAGCCAGCCGGATGAGCCTTGCCTTCAAGGTCCAGGATCGCCATGTAGTACATACTGGACCCAACGAGATCCTTCTCGAAGAGCAGTGAATCGCCCACGTTGGAGGCATCTTTTCGAGCTATCCAGTTGCCATTTTTGCCGTAAAGATCGACCCTTGCCTTCATGTTTTCGGGAACTTCGTTTAGATTCATTCGCAAAATTCCTGAGCAATCCACGTAGAATTCATAGAAGTCGACATCTCCTGTCGGAGAGATGTAGCCGTTGAGGATCTGTCCTGACACAATCCAAGTCGAGTCACCAATCACGTTATTTGGCTCGTTCGGGTCCGGCGTCGGCTCAAAGCCGAACTCGATCGAATAAGGGGCCGAATGATCGCCATTTCCGAGATCAAGGATTGCGGCGTAGTAAACGCTGGGACCGTCGATATCCCTTTCGAAGGTCAATGAGTCACCGGCATTGGTCGCATCTTTTCGGGTGATCCAATTGCCGTTCTTGCCGTAAAGGTCTATTCTCGCTCTCATGTCATCTGGAACTGCGTTCAGGCCAAATTGCAGGATTCCGGAGCTATCTGTATAGATCCTGTAGAAATCTGCGTCTCCTGCTGGAGATATGTAGGCGCTTATGGTCTGGCCGAACTGCACGTCTGTTGCATCGCCAATTACGCTGTTTGGCTCGTACGAATCTTGGCAGTACATGCTCGGTGCCATCAACGCCAGCAATAAAACTATCAGCAATATTTTTCCCATATCAGCTCCGCCTCCTAACGTCTGTCGGACACCAAACGAGCTATGCGTTCGGTGCCATAGACAAACGCCACAAAGAAATATAAGCCTGTTGGGGGGATCGGCGCATCTGTACCTGCTTTCATGTGCGAGTATCGACAGAAGTTCAACAGATATAGAAGTTTTTGCGCGGTCAAATGCCTATTTATGATATATATTGGCCTAATATTGCCCCTATATGAAAAATAGTTACTTAAAACTCAGGCACACATGCTGCAAGTGGTTGATAAACTCCATGACCGAAAATGTGGGGGTTAGAAAGAATTGAACACGATATTTGAGAATCTGAACAGGTCGAGAAGATGTCTGCTCTTTGGGTTTGCCCTGGTGATGAGCATTGCAGCATTTTCTGGGACCGCGTTGGGCGTTGCCTTGAACATAGAGGGCGGTGCAAGCCCCATAAATGCAGCGCCAGGAAACAGCAACGAAGCTGCGCTCCTCATATCTGTCACCGGCCCGAAAGGATTGGCGATCAGCGGACTTGGCGCTGCCGATTTCGATGTAGACGCAACGATAGTTGCGCCAGGAGGTGCCCTCGTGGATATAACGCGGGTTGTAGAAGCGTCCAGGGCGCCTGGCTTTTACGATAAACACAGCAGAATGCCCGTGACTTTAGTCATGGGATGAATGCGTACCAACAATCGGCATCAGGCTTGGGCAGATATCGTTTAATACAGTGGATGCTTGAGAAGTATCAGATGATTAAAGCCTACAAGTTCC
>Ga0272443_10002377_pt1 | contig 24216 bp, 17 predicted proteins | sample SSMAcet12_FD_193581 | JGI IMG/M metagenome (GOLD analysis project Ga0272443, IMG submission 193581) | Marine sediment archaeal communities from Little Sippewissett salt marsh, Falmouth, MA, United States - SSM-Acet-12 | ecosystem: Environmental > Aquatic > Marine > Wetlands > Sediment ...
CCTCCTCCCGTGGATTCCAGTGTCAGGCACTGGAATGACAAAACATGAGAACTGACCCATCCCCACTCATCGCTCATCGCTCATTGCTCATTGCTCATTGCTCAGCACTTCCACCTCCCCCCCCCCTCCCGGAACCTTTATCGAGCGCGTGATTGTTTATTCCTCAAAACGTTTCAACCACCGGAAATCATCATTCGCTTCTCAGCCATGCCTCAAAACAGCAGCACCATCATTCTTGGAGGACATACACACCGTTACTTCGACACCGGGAGCCCGGGGCCGACGGTGCTTCTGCTTCACGGGATTTCCTGTTCCCTTGACTTTTTTGAACAGGTTACTCCGCTTCTTTCTTCTTCGTTCAGAGTCCTCGCGCTTGATCTGCTGGGATTCGGGGGATCTGACAAGCCTAAACGCGCGCCCTACTCTCTTCAGCTCTATGCGTCGCTGATCAGGGAGTTCCTGAAAAAAACCCGGACACCTGAAAGCAGGGAAATATTCGCTGTCGGGCATTCAATGGGAGGAAAATACCTGCTGGCAACGGAACTTCTCTATCCCGGAAGTTTCGACAAACTCGTTCTGAGTAATACTGACGGCTTTACCGAATTGCCCGGCTGGGTCAGAGGAATCAGCCTGCCCGGGGTCAAACAGGTGTTAAAAAAAGTATTTACCAGCGAGACGGTCGCCTCAAAGGCCTTTGCGACAGCATTTGACAACCCCCGGCGGGTAGAGCGCGCTTCCTATACAAAAAACCTCACGGTATCGAGAGACAGGGGCGCGATAGAAACCGTTATTGCCCTGAACAAAAATTTCAGGCAGCTTGATCTTTTTCGGACAGGGCTTCGGCAACAAATGGATCAGCTCAATATTCCGGTTTTGATTTTATGGGGTGATCATGATCAGTATATTTCACCTTCTGTCGCCAGAATCGCGCAAAACGAAATTCCCGGCTCGGAACTGTATATTTTCAAAAACTGCGGTCACGCTCCCATGCTTGAATACCCTGAATCATTCAGCATAAAGGTGACCGGCTTTTTCCTGAACGAGGAATACTAATCCGCTTACAGCAATGCTCATCACATTCGAAGGTATAGACGGCGCAGGCAAGTCAACCCAGGTTAAAAAACTGAAAAAATATCTTGTGGAGAACGGCCGGGAGGTGTTGACGCTTCGTGAACCGGGAGGCACCGTCGTCGCGGAAAAAATCAGGGAACTTCTGCTGGAAAGCAAGCACGACATCACCCCGATGGGCGAACTTCTGCTATTCTCGGCAAGCCGTGCCGAACTGGTTCAACAAGTCATTCTGCCGGAACTTGAAAAGAGCAAGGTGGTCATCCTTGACCGGTTTTTTGACTCTACCACAGCCTATCAGGGATATGGCCGCGGCCTCGATCTGAACATGCTGCAGAAACTCAACGACATATCCACCTTCGGATTGCAGCCCGACCTCACCTTCTTTCTCGATATCTCACCTGAAGATGCCCTTATCAGAAAGTTTTCTGAAAAATCCCTTCCTCTGACATTTGAAAACAATGAGATGGACCGCATGGAAAGCTCCGGTCTTTCTTTCTATCAACGGGTCAGGGAAGGGTATCTGAAACTTGCCATTGCGGAAAAAAAGCGTTTCGTGCTCTTCGACGCCTGCGCTGAACCAGACACCATTCACGCGCAAATCAAACAAAAAGTACACGCCTTTTTCAACACGCTGTAGACGATACATTTCAAAAATTCAGGCACATAAACGTGACTTTTTCGGAAATAATAAATCCTATAACAGGATCTTTTATTAGATTACTAAACATCTTTTTGTAAAAAACGGCTTCTTCAACCTGAACCCATGCAAAAACAGATTCTCAAGAAAAGGAAACTCGAGACATGTTCTTCACCAATCCCGCTTCAGGATATTCGAACGCTCAAGGAGCTCTACAAGCTCAAATCTGAAACCCGCGACCTGCGCCAGCCTATCGTACAGAATATTATGAGTCAGCGGGGAGTCGGCAAGCTGTGCATAGAGTCCCTGAAAAACGCCATGTATTCTCTCGAGACCATTCATATCGACGATGATACCGCTCAGAGAATACTTCTGCTTGACGAAAACAAGCTGATAGAGGTTGATCTTACCTACGAGATCAGAGAGCTGCAAAAAGATATCTACTATCTGGAATATGGCGAAGACCGTTTCATCAAATACCTTTCCAAGTTCAGTCCTGATTTCAAAAAGCACGTCACCAATGGTCTGAAAAAGCTACGTGACAAGAAATTCAATGCGTTCATAACCGACCGTGACGGCACAACGAACAATTACTGCGGCAGATATCGCTCATCTGTCCAACCGATCTATAACTCGATATTTCTATCGAGGTTCGCGAAAAACCGCTGTAACTATCCGATCTTCATTACCTCTGCGCCCCTCAAGGACTTCGGGATACTGAATGTCTCGATAAACCCCCGTGACATTTTTTTCTACGCAGGTTCAAAGGGAAGAGAGTTCATCGATCCGCAGGGAAACTTTCACAGCTACCCCATTGATGCGAAAAAAGAGGAGCTGATAAGCCAGCTCAACGGTAAACTGCGTGAGTTGCTCGAAGACCCGAGCTTTGAAAAATTCAATTTTATCGGTTCGGCGCTTCAGCTAAAGTTTGGCCAGACCACCATAGCCAGACAGGATATAACCCATTCAATACATCCTGAGGAATCAACAGCATTCCTTAAAAAAATAAAAAGTGTTGTACGGGAGATTGATCCGGATCAAAAGAACTTCCGCATCGAAGATACCGGCCTCGACATCGAAATCATCCTTACCATTGACCGGAAAGGCAACGAGTCAGCCAAGGATTTCGACAAGGGTGACGGCCTTGAGTTTATCTGCAAGACTATCGGATTTAAAACCGATATGGGAACCAACCTTGTCTGCGGAGACACTTTTTCAGATATCCCGATGTTAAAGAAAGCCGTTGAAATGTGTAACGATGTCTGGGCGATATTCGTGACGAAGGATCCGAAACTCATTGAAGAGGTGCGGAAGATCTGCCCTCAAAACCTGATTCTCCCGGCGCCAGATATGTTCCTTACCATTCTGGGATACTTGTCGTTAGCCTGATAATATTTCTAACAGAGATTAACCTATATCAAAAACTATGCTTAAAGGTGTCATTTTCGATCTGGACGGTGTTGTGACTGGAACTGCAAAAATCCATAGCCTTGCCTGGGAATCAATGTTCAACTCTTTTCTGAAAGAGTATGCGGCTGCAAACGAAGAGCAGTTCGTGCCTTTCGAGCCGAACAGGGATTACCTCGGATATGTTGACGGAAAGCCTCGAATGGAAGGGGTCAGAAGTTTTCTTGAGTCACGAGATATTGAACTGCCGTTCGGCAAGATCGATGATGTCCCTGAAATGCCCACTATCTGCGGACTGGGAAACAGAAAAAACGAGGTTTTCACAGAGATACTTATCAAGGAAGGTCCTGAAGTGTTCCAGAGTACCGTGGACTTCATTCTCGAGCTGAAGTCCCGAGGTGTCCGTATCGGTATTGCCTCCTCGAGCAGAAACTGCAAGCTGATACTTGAACTTTCGAAACTCGAAGAACTTTTTGAAACCAGAGTTGACGGGGAAGTATCTCTTGAGCTTGGCCTGAAAGGCAAACCAAACCCGGATATTTTCACTACCGCAGCGGAGAATCTCGGCCTCCATCCACATGACTGCGTTGTCGTCGAAGACGCGATTTCCGGCGTACAGGCGGGAGCTGCCGGCAATTTCGGTTTGGTTCTCGGTATCGCCCGGGAAATCGAGGGCATTCGCCTGAAGGAAGAAGGCGCTGACATTGTCGTAAGAGACCTGGGAGAAATCACTGTCGATGAGGTATCGAGATGGTTTCAGGAAGAAATTCTCGAAGATGGCTGGCAGTTGAACTACTCATCTTTCAAACCCGAAGAGGAAAAGCTCCGGGAGACACTGACCGCTATAGGCAACGGCTATCTCGGAACAAGAGGAGCTTACGAAGGTTCAAAAGCCTCCCCACACCACTATCCCGGCACCTATATAGCGGGTGTTTTCAATAAAATCCCCTCAGACGTGCATGGGGAATCGATTTTCAACAACGATTTCGTCAACTGCCCGAACTGGCTGCCCGTGGAGTTCAAGATTTGCTGCGGGGACTTCATCGACCCTTTCGAACAGAACATCCTGAGCTATCGTCAACGCCTTGATACGCAACACGCCGTCATGAAGCGCGAGATCGTTTTTCAGGACAATCTGGGAAGGATAACGCGTATAGAAAGCAATCGTATAGCGAGCATGGATAATCCGCACCTCTGCGCTCTCGAGTTCTCCTACACTCCGATAAACTATTCCGGAGATATTGAATTCAGACTCGCGATCGATGGAACGATCGAGAACAAGGGTGTTGAACGATACAGCTCTCTGGCTTCCGACCACCTTGAACATATCGACAGCGGCAGCTCCGGCGAAGGAATATTCCTGCATGTACAGACAAGCAGTTCCCGCTATCAGATTGTGACCCGCACAAAAAGCAGCGCACGGATTTCCGGAAACGCTGTTCAGCCACAGAAAACCGTGGATGAGGCATCAAGATATATCGCTGAGCGTTTCACCGTGTCACTGAACGAAGGACAGGAATGCAAAGTAGAAAAAATAGTCGCGGTTCATACCTCGCTCGACAGTGACCGGAGTGACCCGGTAGATGCTGCCGACAAAACCATAGCGTCGGCATCAGGTTTTTCAGATCTTTTGGAATCCCACAAAAAAGCCTGGCAGAACATATGGGAACGATGCAATATCACCATAGACGGCGACCGCTTCAGCCAGAAAGCGTTGCGTTTTCACATCTATCATCTCATGGGAACCGCGTCGCCCCATAATCCTCATATTGATGCAGGAATGCCTGCAAGAGGCCTGAACGGTGAGGCTTACCGGGGACACATTTTCTGGGACGAAATCTATATTCTGCCCTTCTTCACCCAGAATTTCCCTGATATCGCAAAAGCCCTCCTGATGTACCGGTACCAGAGACTCGACGCAGCAAGGGAGTATGCCAGGGAAAACGGGTTCAAAGGCGCGATGTTCCCTTGGCAGACCGCTGACGATGGCAGCGAGGAAACACAAACAGTCCACTATAACCCGCAGAGCGGCACCTGGGGCCCTGATTTAAGCAGAAACCAGAGACATGTCTCGATCGCTGTCTTCTACAATACCTGGCGCTATGCGCATGAAACCGATGACAGGGCGTTCCTGGAGCAGTATGGCGCTGAAATGCTCTTTGAAATCGCCCGTTTCTGGGCAAGCATAGCTAAACGCCTCCCAGGAAGCGACGACTATCATATTGACGGAGTTATGGGACCGGACGAGTTCCATGAAAAACTTCCGGGAAGCCCCAAGGACGGAATAACGGACAATGCCTATACCAACATCATGACCGCCTGGCTTCTTGATAAGGCAGTCAAACTAGCTGAAACCCTCGATCCTTCGGTGATGGAGAAACTTGTCTCGGATATCGGTATCGGGAATGATGAAATCGAGGCCTGGAAAGAGATATGCAGCCACATGCATATCAATATCACACAAGAAGGCATAATCGAACAATTCGACGGTTATATGGAGCTCAAGGAGCTCGACTGGGAACAATACAGAAAAAAATACGGCAACATACACCGTATGGACAGAATACTGAAAGCCGAAGGCGATACACCTGACAACTACAAGGTCGCCAAGCAGGCTGACGTGCTGATGACCTATTATGCGCTATCACCGGTGGAGGTTCAGCAAATTCTTGAACATAACGGCTACAAGGTCGATGACCCGATAAAAATGGTTCGGGATAACTACACGTTCTATGAACCTCGTACAAGCCACGGCTCAACGCTCAGCAAGGTTGTTCACTCGATCATATCGAGCTATCTGCATGACGGCCATGAAACCGCGTGGCAATGGTTTACAGAATCGCTGAAAAGCGATATCATGGATACCCAGGGCGGCACGACCCAGGAAGGGATCCACTGCGGCGTTATGGGAGGCACACTTGACACCGTCACGAGGTACTTTGCAGGAATATCGTTCGCGAATGAAATGTTGCATGTACAACCGAACCTGCCGTCTCACTGGAGATCCCTGGAACTGAAGGTAGGTTTCCGTAACTGCTTGTACAGCATTGTCATCGACTGGAACACGGTTACGGTAACCCTTCTTGAGAGTACTGAAGAAACAGTAACCGTCAGCATAGCCGGAAAGAAAAAAACCATCGGCAGAGGAGAAAATGCAGTCGGCAACATCTCTTAGCTCTCTGAAAAGCCCCGCATTCCTGACAATTCGGATGCAGGGCTTTTCAGCGGCTGATTCGACTATTTGTTTTTTCTTCGGGAAACGGTATATAGTAACACGTTATTTTTCCCGTATCCTTGACCCATTGTCATCTTACTTCTATGCGTCTTTCAAACTTTCGATTCAACCTGCCAAAGACCAGAATTGCAGAACGCCCGGCGGAAAACCGCGAGGACTGCAAACTCATGGTGCTGAACCGTAGAAAAAAGGATATCGATCATAAAGCATTTTCCGATATCGTCTCATATTTCAAAAAGGGCGATCTTCTCGTTCTTAACAACAGCAGGGTTTTTCCCGCGAAGATTTTCGGACAGAAAGAAAAAACCGATGCCAAGATAGAAGTTTTTCTTCTGCGCGAACTGAACAAGGAAGCGGGGTTATGGGACGTTCTTGTCGATCCGGCAAGAAAAGTCCGGGTCGGTAACAAAATATATTTTCAGGATGATGTGGTTGCCGAAGTGGTTGACAACACAACATCAAGAGGTCGTACCATACGCTTTCTCAATCCGGAAATAAATGTTTTTGATCTTGTTGAGAAAATTGGTACCGTTCCGCTCCCCCCGTATTTCTCAAGAAAACCCGACGACGCAGACAGGCAGGATTATCAGACTGTCTATGCCTCTCAGACTGGAGCTGTGGTTGCTCCGATGGCCGGACTTCACTTCACGATGCCGATTCTTGAGGAAATAAAGAAAAAAGGGGTCAAAATTCTTCAGATCACCCTCCATCCAAGCCTCAGTTCCTTCAATGCTATCGAGGTAGAGGATGTTTCGAAGCACAAGATGGATTCGGAATATTTCAATATTCCCTACCAGACGGCAATGGAAATCAACGAAACCAAACTGAACAAATCAGGAAGGGTTATTGCAGTCGGAACCACTACCTGCAGGGTGCTGGAGGCTAACGCCACGGTTGAAGGCAAAATCAAGTTCGGTCAGGGCTGGACAGACAAGTTCATCTATCCTCCCTATCAGTTCAAGGTAACCGATGGACTGATTGCCAACTTTCAGCAACCGGAAACAACGCTGCTCATGATGGTCAGCGCATTCGCGGAATATCGCCTCCTGATGGATGCCTATAAAATCGCGTTGAAAAAAGACTACCGCTTTCTCGCCTACGGCGATGCGATGTTTATCCATTAGAAAATGAAAAGGTTATCATAGAAAGTACAAGGAACCCGATACACCGATCAGGTCTGTCGCATAGTCGTCATTTCACTTTTTCATCCGTATCTGTAACATGAGTGCTTATGCCATTATCGCCGCCAGCGGCGTCGGAAAACGAATGAAGCTACAGGGCTCTCTCAGCAAGCAGTTTCTTCAGATCGGCGGCTTCCCTGTCATCTATCATACTCTTTCCGCATTCGAACGCTCTGCATCCGTAGACTCGGTCTTTATCGCCACCAGAGAGGAAAGTATCGAGCTGCTCGAAAACATGAGAGACGAGTACGGGTTCACAAAAATAGCCGCAATTATTCCGGGAGGAAAGGAACGTCAGGATTCCATCTACAACTGTATCGAACTCATCGAACGCCAAATTCTTGACTCCGGCATTGCACCCGATGCGATTCTGGTGCATGATGGCGCAAGACCGTTCATCCAGCCCGATGAAATAGATGAGATCGCTTCTCTTTCAGCACAATACGGGGCTTGTGTTCCGGCAACAAGACCCAAGGACACCATCAAGTTCATCTCCAAAGACGATCCCTGTTATTTCGGGAGAACACTGGACAGAAGTAGTCTGCTTCAGGTACAAACTCCGCAGGGCTTTGCGTCAAAAACCTTGATTCAGGCACACAAACACGCCAGACAGGAACAAACCTACGCCACCGACGACGCCGCTCTGGTTGAACAGTTTTTCCCTGAACAGAACATCAGAATCTTCGAAACAGATTATCACAACATCAAAATCACGACACCGGAAGACATTCACCTCGCGGAAGCGATTCTGACTAAACTGCAATCTCAACAGGAATTGACTTCGTCTAAAAAAAATCAATCCTGTTAAATAAGCATTGCGATATACTCTGACTGTTTGTATATTAGCAGCCCTGCGATTGATTTGCGGTTAATGAATGGTGAGGTAGCTCAGTTGGTTAGAGCACAGGATTCATAACCCTGAGGTCGAGGGTTCAAATCCCTCTCTCACCACTATGTCATATATGTATGTTTGAGGGCAGGCACAGGGGCCTGCCCCTACAGTTACGGCCAGCATATCTTTAGATACCAAAACAAAATCTGAAAATATAGCTAGTTTCAGACGATTAGCACAGAAGGTCGGGAATTCCTGTTTTGACTTTTAACTTTTCACTTTTGACTTTTTTTCTCCGAGGCGGGTGTAACTCAGTTGGTAGAGTGTTTGCTTCCCAAGCAAATTGTCGCGAGTTCGAGTCTCGTCACCCGCTCAACCGTCAATCCTGCTGTCCCAACGTTTCCTCTCAATAAAACAGCTCATCTCATGAATGAATCGTCGATTTTCACTGTTCCGGTAACAGTTGAGGATATCAACACCACCCAAATCATAGACGGACAGATGGCCAGACATCTCGGCATTGAAATGACTGAAATCGGCCTCGACCACATGACAGCAAAAATGCCCGTTGACCACCGTACCATCCAGCGAATAGGCATCATGCACGGCGGCGCTTCGCTCGCGCTGGCTGAAACGGTTGGAAGCATTGCCGCATCATATTGCATTGACAGGGATAACTTCTTCATTGTAGGTCAGGAAATCAACGCGAACCACATACGATCCGTAAGAGAAGGATTTGTTCACGCGAAAGCCACACCGCTTCACCTTGGCAAAAGCTCTCACGTCTGGGACATCCGGATAACCAGTGACGAAGAAAAGCTGGTTTGTGTGAGCAGATTTACCGTTGCGATACTGAAAAAACGGGCATAGAAGAACCCTCCTCCGAACCCCGGAGCAAAAACAAGATTAGGGCATTTGCCCAAAATAAGGGTGCATGATTTTCTCGATTTTTTTCATACCTTAGTAATTCAATTTCAACTGTATTTCACTCCATCAGTAACGTCAGTAGGTATGCAGATCGATCAGCCTGAGACAACCCTTTCCCCTGAGTCCATCAGAAACCCGGAAGAACATCTCAAGCAACTTGCCTCGGAACGGAAATCCCGTAAGAAATGGCTGCTTGTTCAACCTGGCAGTACTACAAGCATGATGGTTGATTCCGGCACGGTAAGTATGCCGCTCAATCTCATCATGGTATCCACTCTGGTCGGTGAATTGTTTGACGTTACCTTTATCGATGAAAGGATCGGGGATACGGTACCGAAGGATCTATCAGGATATGATGTTGTCGCCATCACCTCACGTACACTTAACGCTTCAAAAGCCTACGCTATCGGAGATGCGGCGCTTGCCCAGGGAAAAGCTGTCATTCTCGGCGGCGTCCACCCCACCATGCTCCATATGGAAGCAAGGGAGCACTGCACCAGTGTTGTCTACGGTGAAATCGAGTCCGTATGGCCGGAACTCGCGACAGATGTCATTCTGGGTACAATGAAAGATATCTACCGTGCTGAAACGCTGAAATCGATGACATCGATGAGTCGTCCTGATTTCAACCATGCGCTCAGCTCGAAATATTCGAAAAAATACAGTTCACTGATTCCCATTCTCGCCACGAAAGGCTGTCCGGTTGGCTGCAACTTCTGCACAACGCCGACCATCTATGGAAAAAGCCACCGGATGAGGGAAATTGAGCTGGTGCTTGACGAGATGCGTTATCATCAGGAGAGAGTCGGCAAGAAAAATGTCAGTTTCTCCTTTATGGATGACAACATCAGTTTCAAACCAAAGTTTTTTACCGACCTGCTTGAAGAGATGGCAAACATAGATGTTCGCTGGAACGCGAACATCTCCATGAACTTCCTGCATAAACCCGAAATCGCCGAACTTGCAGGACGTTCGGGATGCGATCTCATGAGTATAGGGTTCGAGTCACTCAACCCTGAAACCCTGAAAAGTGTTCATAAAGGTTCCAATCGTCTCGGCAATTACGAAACGGTGGTCAGCAATCTCCACAAGAACGGCGTTGCGATACAGGGATACTTCATGTTCGGCTTCGACAATGAAAGCGAGGAGAGTTTCCAGCTGACCTATGATTTCATCATGGATAACCAGATCGAATTCCCTGTCTTTTCACTGGTCACACCCTTCCCCGGAACTCCGTACTTCGACGAAATGAAGTCGAGGGTACGGCACCTGGACTGGGACAAATACGATACCTACCACTACATGTTCGAACCGACAAACATGTCAGGTGAAAAACTGCTCGAAAACTTTGTTAAGCTGCAGCGTGAAGTCTACAAGGGACGAGCTATCATGCAACGCATGAAAGGCAAACCGCTCAACTGGGTCTGGTTCGTCAACTACATGATGCACCGGTTCACGAAAAAGCTGAAACCGGAGATGTATTTGTGAGATAGCTTGACAGCCTTCTGGCTTGACGGCTAATAAGCAGGATCCGGATTGGCAAACAACCAATCCGGATAGAGCGCTTTAATGAAGCTTCTTGTTCCTCGTTACTATTCTTTATGTCCTACATTCATTCCTACAGTGACTCCGAACGGCAGCGACTGCTCGAACAGGCCGATTTCCTCGAGAAGTACCTGTACCCGACAATTTCTTTCGGGCCTGATGACTCCCTTCTTGAAGTTGGCTGCGGCGTCGGAGCCCAGATTCGCTGCATGCTCAGACGCTTCAATCCGTTACGGATCACCGGTGTCGACCGGGAGCCATCCCAGCTGGATACCGCGCTGGCTAACCTGCCGGACGAAGTGCAGATGGGAACGGTTGAACTTTTCGCCGCTGAAGGCCATGACCTCCCTTTCGATAACCACACCTTCGACGGTGCATACGTGTTCTTTGTTTTTGAACATCTTACCGATCCCGTTCCGGTTATTCGGGAAATACAACGGGTGCTCAAGCCTGGCGGAAGGTTTTATTGTACGGAAGTGGTCAATCAGGGAGTCTATGTGTATCCTCACACTCCAGCCATCAGCGCTTACTGGACCGCTTTCAACAGACTGCAAAGCGACCTCGGCGGCAATCCCGATACAGGCCTTCACCTGGCGTCAGCCTGTATCGATGCAGGAATAACCGTCAGTTCATTCATTCCGGTTCCGGTGATGATGGACCAACGAATGACCGACACCGTCGAGCGCCGTCATTTTCTTCATATGTGGGAACGCTGTCTCCTGAGCGGCGCACCGGCCCTGCTTGAACGCGACATGATCGAACCCGACATGCCGGAAAAAGTTTCTGCCGGATTTGAACAGCTCAGCAACAATCCCGAGACGATATTCCAGTATGACGCACGGCAGATTCTGGCAACAAAAAAACCGCGGCAGCCATGACGTTCCCAGTCTTTGAACCGGCAAACATTGCAGGCATAACGCTTCAGAACAGAATCATCCGTTCCGCCACGCATGAAAGCATGGCCGACGATACGGGTGCGCCAACCGAAGCGCTAGAAAAACTGTACGTCAGAATAGCCAAAGGAGGTGCGGGCGCAATAATCACAGGATATGCCGGTATACAACAAGATGGGAAAAGCAGTCTGTTACACATGCTGATGATCAACCGTGACGAGCTGATCCCCTCCTACCGGAAACTCACAGACACCGTACATGAACACAGCGTTCCGGTTTTTCTCCAGATCGCCCACTGCGGACGCCAGACCAGATCGGCAGTGACCGGTCTTCCGACTGTCGCCCCGTCCCCGCTGAAAGATTTCATCTTCAACGAGGAAACGCCTCATGCACTCGAAGAACATGAAATCGAAACCATCATCGACAACTTTGTCGCTGCTGCCGAAAGGGCAAAAAAAGCCGGTTTCGACGGAATTCAGCTTCATCTCGCCCACGGGTACCTGCTAGCGCAATTCCTTTCGGGATACACGAACCGTCGAAAAGACCGCTGGGGCGGATCGACAGAGAAAAGGTTCAGGATTGTCTCGGAGATTATGGACCGCATCCGGAAACGACAAGACAACTTTCCTGTTCTTGCCAAAATAAACGCCTATGACAACAGACCGGGAGGAATGCGGGTCGAGGAAGCAGTCAAAATCTCACGACTGCTCGAATCATCGGGATGCGATGCTATAGAAGTATCTTCAGGAGTTGTAGAAGAAGGACTTTCTATCATGAGAGGGCCTGAACCACCAGTCAAAGCGCTGTTTCAGAGCAGCTTCAGATTCACCACAATGCCTCAGGTGTTGAAGACACTCTCCGCTCCGTTCATTTCATTCTCCATGCGCTCCCCAAAGCCATATCGAGCCTATAATCTTGAAGCAGCGAACGCAATTAAGCAGGCGGTATCCGTTCCAGTCATCACTGTTGGTGGACTGCACGAATTGCCGGACATTGCATCAGCCCTTGAAAGCGGAAAAACGGACTACATCTCAATGTCCCGCCCGTTCATCATAGAGCCTGATATCGTCAGAAAATTCAGGGAAGGAAAACAAAAAAAATCACGCTGCATCATGTGCAATTATTGCGCACTGATGATTGAGTCAAGTAACGTGAAATGTTATTATGGAAAACTTCCCGACAAATAAATAGATAAACCCTCATAGTATAGCAGATTCTTTCTTGCAATCCTGCTCACTCTTGCATAACTGTCCCGCTTGTTCAGAAAACAAATTCCGCTGATCCCTTCTTTCTGTATTCATTCTCGCATCAGACAATCATCGATATTCAACTTCTTCCAGATCAGCGGAAAACCCCAATCCGGCAGTCTTTTCATGAGTTGACGCGAAACCGGATGTACTATATTGCGGAACATGCTCTCCGACATCTTTGATCAGCGACTGACGACCCCACGACAACCATTGCCTTATCGTCTCGACAGGCTTTCCGATTATTATTGCTATATCACGATGGTTGAGTTCGCAAATCTCCGATAACAACACCGATAATTTTATATCCGCATACCTCTTGAATATTGAAGAGAGCGGAAGATCACGTGGCGTGTGAGGCGATGCCGGCAGGTTGCGTGAAGAGTCATGCGCGAAATAATGCAAATAGCACTCTCTGAATGCTTTCAATAACTCGGTTTCTGAAGCATCAATCTCCGCCGCGTTGTAGGTTCTGCGGAAAAGCTCATTTGTGGCCGCCTCAGAACCGGTCATCCAATATGCGAGCGTGTAAACACTGTCAATTAAATCCAGCGGTTTCCTCTTTGCATCAATCATGATATCTCCTTACGTGTCATGTATAACATAACCTGAACCATATTCCCATTCTTAACTACCGGCAAATCAAAGCAGATACTCCCCCCTCATCCACCGGATTAACGTCCTGCCATATTCATATCTTTACAAAAAAATGCTACACAGACAAAAACAATACACATCTCAGCTCATACCAGTTAAAAAAGCATAAAACACAGTCAACAAATAAACGAATACAACATATAAGTCATATATTTATCAAGCTTTACTGAAATGATATCTCTGCATGAAAGCACCTGTCTTATCATCATCTCATACTAACTTTATATTTTAATGTAACAAAACAAAACAGCCTATAATTCACAGGAAATGTATTTTCCTGAATTATTTCCGGTATAAACAAAACTCAAATACTGAAGAGTATCTGCCGAATAGAGTTAGACTCTTTCAGAAAATAAAAGAGGATGAAAAGTGAAGACTGCCAGCTTAATGATGCCCCTCCAGTGATGGGGGTTGAGGGAATTGCGGAGATTGTCCCAAAAAAAAAGAGGGGGAGTGAGCGCCTTGGTACGTTGTATTACGTACCGAGAAAAGTACCGATACAGTCTTTATAGTTCAATAAGGCTTTCCGACCCAGGGGTGTTATACTGCAAATAGTTGGCGGTTTAGGAACATCTTCTTCTTTTTCGCAGGTGATATACCCGACCGTCTCCAGCATCCGAAGATGAACGCTTAAATTACCGTCGGTTGTCTGCACCGTATTTTTAATCTCAACAAAATACGCCTTGTCGACGAAAGAAAGATACGAGAGCACAGAGAACCGAATTCTTGCGTGAATCACCTTGTTGAGCAAGTGGTGGTTAAAGTCAGGCGCACCGTTGCCTTCAGGCCTGAGCGCTGAACCGCTGTCTGATTCGGAAGCCTGCAGGGATTGAAACAACTGGGCCTGAAGTGATGCGTTCTCTCTCTCGATATGCTTTTGCATGCTTATGTCCGATATGACCACGCGACACGTCTCGCCATTTTCCCCCGGAACGGCATCGATCCGGACAACAGGATGAGGTTTTATTGCCGGATCGATCGAATGAGATGGGTCAGAAAGCGACGCAGACGGAATGGCGTCTTTCTCGAGCATCACTTCACCATGAGCCTTGACTTTCCTGCTGAATAACTGCTCCAGCATGGCGTTAAACACCGAAAGATCTTCAGCCGAGACAAGCCTTCCAAAACGATCGCCCACCAACAGTGAGCGGTCGATGCCAAGGAGAATGCATGCCGTCAGGTTTGCCTGCAGTATTTTTCCATCACGATCAAGTGTCAGATAGCCAAGCGGTGCAAAATCATAAAGGTCGGTATAACTCTCCAGACTTTCCTCCAGTTCCGCTCTTGTCTGCAGCAGTTCATCCTGCTGCATTTCAAGTTCGATCTGGTGAACCGCCAGTTCGTGAATCACTTTCTGCATTTTCTCAGGTGACCCGGATAGATCATGTTTTGCCTGAGGGCTCGAGCCGAGAAGTTCTTCCGCCTGTCGTCGCAATGCAGCTAAATCCGATAAAATGGTTCTTTTCTTTTTCATGACCTTTTGTCCTGTTTTGCTACGGGCACCTGACCTGGATGCGGGGATGCGATTTCAACAAACGTCGTATAAACCTCATATGGGGTCGTCTCTCCTGCCCGCAACCTTGGCATAGCATTAATCCTGATCCAGCGCCGGCGATTGTGCTCGGGCTGAAAAACACCCATGACGACAGCTTCGACTGGACAGGCTGTACGTACTGCAATCAAAGGTGGATGCTCTTCAAACGGAAAACCGGAACCGTCTTCACGAACCGCTGTCAAACCAAGGTCAGGAAAATTCTTTCCAGCCATCTTTGTAACGGAAACCCCCAGAATACTACCCGCCTTGTGGTTCGCCCTGAGAATTCTTCCTTGTGCATCCTGAAACATCGCGCCCTCGTTCATTGAATCAAACAAAAAGCGGAAAGTGTTCTCACTCTCTTCCAGAACTCCCTCGGCATTCTTTACGGAAGTTTTGTCTCTGGCAACGAGAATCATACCGTTTATATCGCCATCCTTTTCTTTCAGAGGCGTAGCGATGAGTTCATAGAAACGGCGGGCTCCGTTGACAAGCTCTACCCTCAGCTCTTTTCGGATTTTCCGCTTTTTCTTCAACGTGTCGCGCTGGATCTCCATTAACTCCCGGGCATTCGGCATATCAGGAAACTCATCATTGCTTCTTCCGATCAAAACCGAAGGGTCGAACAGCTCGTGACGGGGATCATGGATCCAGGTATAGCGCAACGCTCTGTCAACCGCGGCCACGATGTCTCCAGAGCTTTCAATCGCCTTGCAAAAACGATCTTCGCTCTCCCGGAGGCACGCTTCAAGTTTTTTAGCTCTGCTGATATCGGTAAAGGTAATCACCAGTCCGTCGATACGGTTTTCCTGTGTACGGTATGGCATAATCTTCACATTAAACCATTTGCCGTCACTTGTCGGGATCTGTTTATCACTGAATATGAGCGTATGGAGCACCGCCCTGGCATCGTCAGCCAGGGCAGGATACTGCAGTTCGGTCACGATATCGGTTATCGGACGCCCTATATCAGTTGCTATCAGCTTGATAATCGTGGCCGTCTTTGTCGTGAAACGGCGGATGTTCAACTCGTCGTCAAGAAACAGGGTCGCTATATCGGTACTGTTCAGCAGGTTTTTCATATCGTTGTTGGCCTGCGACAGATCTCTGACCTTGGACTGCAGTTCATGATTGACCGTCTGCAGTTCTTCGTTCATCGACTGCATCTCTTCTTTTGACGTAGTCAACTCCTCGTTGGTGCTCTGCAGCTCTTCGTTGGCGGACTGCATTTCTTCATTCGTGGATTTGAGCTCCTCCTGAGAAGTCTGCATCTGTTCACGAATACTCAGAATCTCGTCCCGTGCCTGGCTCAGTTCCTGCTCGAGCATTACCACACGCTTTCCTTCCGTACCGGCTGACTGAACATCACCTGGCCCTGTTTCCCCGACAGGCTCTTCAACATCTGTAATCACGATCAGAACCTGACCCTGTAAAGCAGCGGGTTTTTCAAGCTGCTCGACTGTAAGATTCACGAGCTGCGTCTCGCCATTCGTGCGGACACGCAGTCTTTTTCTGGTAACCGTCGTTTTTTGACGAAGCACTCTCTCGAAAATGGTGTTCAATTCATAGCGAAGCCCTTCGCGGGCCATGGCAAAAACATTCCAGTTAGCCTTTCCGGCCGCCGGCTCAAGGTATTTGCCTGTATGTCCGCTGATATAGATGATATCGCCTCTTTCGTTAGTCAGCACGGCCGCCGGGGCATAGTGCTGAAGAAGGAGCTCGTCGGTCAGTGTCTGCAGGTTAAGTGAAAACGTTTCCGCTTTGGACTGGCTGATCGCAACACCCTGAAAAGATGGCAGATCACGAGAGAACGACGCCGGTAAATCAAGCGGTTCGGGACGCCCTCCCTGATAGACCTTGATGAACAGTCTTGTTCTTCTGTCAAGAGGCTTGAACAGATGCGTGAACGAGCCAATACTCTCCGCACTACCCAAAAAGAGAATACCTCCGGGATTAAGACTGTAGTGAAAAAGCGGCAGAAGCTTTTTCTGCAGCTCGGCATCCATATAGATCAGAAGGTTGCGACACACCAGAATATCAAGTTTGGTGAAGGGAGGATCCATGATGACATTCTGGGGTGCAAAGACCACCAACTCACGGATCTCCCGCCCTATTTTGTAGCCGTGTTCATCCTTGTCAAAGAAGCGGCGCAACCGCTCCCTTGACAAGTCCGCTTCAATATTCAAAGGGTAGAATCCGACACGGGCTTTGTCAATAGCATCCTTATCGAGGTCGGTCGCAAAGATCTGCAGCCTGAATTTCCCTGAAGGCTTGAGCGCTTCAATCGTCTCCTTGAAGACAATCGCCAGGGTATAGGCCTCTTCCCCTGTAGAACATCCTGCAACCCATGCCCTCAGTACTCCTCCGGCTTGCCTCGAAGCCAGAAGAGCGGGTATTGCTTTTGTTTTCAGAAACTCCCACATTTCCGGATCGCGAAAAAAACTTGTTACCCCTATCAGCAGTTCCTTGAAAAGCAGCTCTGTTTCATGTGGGTTCTCCTGAAGAAAACGCACATAGTCGGCTATCTTTTCAATCTGGTGAATACCCATTCTTCGCTCAACACGACGATAAATCGTGCTTTTTTTATAGAGCGAAAAGTCCTGACCTGTCTGGGTTCGCAGGAGAATCAGCACTTTTTCCAACCCGCTTTGCGACTTCTTTTCCAGGGGAAGATCGTCTTTCAAAGCAAAATGAGCATGACCAAGGTATGCTATAATTTTTTCCGGGAGGTCTTCGACAGGAGCAATGATGTCCGCCAGACCGGAATCTATGGTGCTGCGTGGCATACCGTCAAATTTCGCGGTTGAAGGATCCTGCACAAAAACTCCGCCGCCTTTTTCCTTTATGGCGCGCAGACCCAGCCTGCCGTCGGACCCCATGCCTGAAAGAATCACTCCGATGCTTTGCTGCTCCAGATCGTCAGCAAGCGAGCGAAAAAAGAAATCAATGGGCAAGCGTAACCCTCGAGGCTCTACCGGGTCAAGCAGGTACAGCGTTCCGTGCAGCAACGACATATCTTTGTTCGGGGGGATAACATACGCATGGTTGGGCACGATTCTCATACGGTCGCTGACCTGAACGACCGGAATAGTGGTAACCCGCTGCAACAGTTCCACCATCATACCCTTGTGCGTCGGGTCAAGATGCTGAACAATCACAAAAGCAATACCGCTCTTGAGTGGGACATTTTTCAGGAATGCCTCAAGAGCCTCCAGCCCTCCGGCAGAAGCTCCAATACCGACAACAGGAAAACTGATAACCTTCTGTTTCACCGGTTCAGCAGATTCAGGATGCTCTGTTTTTTTGCTCTGCGCGGATAGTGCTTTTTTCGTCATATCAACCTGATTATATAAGCATATTTACTATAAGAGTTTAAGCAATTTACAGACAGAACCACACTAAAAAATAAAGTTCCTCTCAAGAAAAAAAAAGCCGACAATGAGAACATCTGCCGGCCATGCCCATTACGTCTTTACTTCTTCGGCTCATTTCACTATAACCGGATATTCTGCCAGGAAATTCCTGAACAGGCCCATAGGTCAGTCCGATCTCTTGCGGAGCGGCCGCTATGCATTCCGCCATAGGGGGTGGTTCAAACCGCAGAAATACGCTGGTTTTTGCTGAACTGTTGAGGGCATATCGTGGCACGATAGCGTATCACCTGCATAGGCCTCATAGAAGAGTCACGCCCGGAAATGACAACCAGGAGGGATGCCGCCGATTTTCAGCTCAAAATACAAGAGGCCGCCCTTTTGAGACAGCCTCTTTCAAACAAACCAGATCATCGTCGAGCCTTCCAACACCTCAACAGTTCAACAAATCAACAATTCAACACATCAACACCTCTTCTCTTTCTTCTCCTCCTTCGGCAGATCGAGTTTCAGGCTCAACTCTCTTAACTGAAGGGGAGAAACTTCCGCCGGTGCCGCCATCATCAGGTCTTCAGCCTGCTGGTTCATCGGGAAGGCGATCACCTCCCGGATATTCTGCTCGTCACGCAGGATCATCACCAGCCGGTCAAGACCGGGAGCGATCCCGCCATGCGGCGGCGCGCCCATACTGAAAGCCTCTATCATGTGGCCAAACCGTTTGTCGACTTCCTCCTTGTCATACCCGGCAATCTCGAACGCCCGGTACATGATGTCCGGCCGGTGGTTTCTGATCGCGCCGCTGGAAAGCTCTATGCCGTTACAGACGATATCATACTGATAGGCCAGAATATCGAGCGGGTCCATGGTTTCCAGCGCTTCCTTTTCACCCTGAGGCATGGAGAAAGGATTATGGGAAAACTCGATTTTCTTTGCTGCTTCATCGTATTCATACATCGGAAAATCGACAATCCAGCAGAAGGAAAGCTCATCGCGGTCGAGATCAAAAAGATCGGAGAAATACTCCCTCATACCACCCATGATCTTGCAGGTACGCTCCCACTTGCCGGCCCCGAAGAACACGACATCACCTGCCTCTATCTGCAAACGCTCTTTCAGTTCGTTCATCTCACCTTCCGAGAGAAACTTGACAATCGGTCCTTTCGGCCCTTCTTCCTTATACTGAATATAGGCAAGACCTGCCGACCCGAGTTCTTTTGCTCTCCGTTCCGCCTTGTCGTAAAACTGCCGGGACTCGTTGCCGCGCCCCTTAAGCACCATCGCTTTGATGCAGTTTCCGTCCTTTGTATTTCCGGCAAACACCTTGAACGATGAATTGACGAAAAGTTCGGTAACGTCCTCGATTTCCATGGGAATTCGAAGGTCCGGCTTATCTGATCCGTAACGGTTCATCACCTCTTTATAGCTGATCCTCGGGAACGGAAACTGTGTGATGCGTTTGTTGCTCATCTTTTCCGTCAGGTGTTTGAACATACCTTCGAGGATTTCGAACAGGTCATCCTGTTCGATGAAAGCCATCTCCATATCGATCTGGTAAAACTCGCCGGGACTCCGGTCAGCACGGGCATCTTCGTCACGGAAGCAAGGGGCAATCTGGAAATACCGTGAAAACCCGGACACCATCAACAACTGCTTGAACTGCTGCGGCGCCTGCGGTAAGGCATAGAATTTACCCGGATGCAGCCTGCTCGGAACAAGAAAGTCTCTGGCGCCTTCAGGTGAACTCGAGGTAAGAATCGGGGTCTGGATTTCCATAAATGACCGCTCTTCGAGATACCGTCGGACCTCGCTGATCAACCTGCTGCGAAAATGAATGTTCTCATGGATCTTATCACGGCGAAGATCAAGAAAGCGATACTTCAGACGTAGTTCTTCTGAAGTCTGCAATTCATCGGCAACAGGAAAAGGCAAGGGAGACGCATTGCTTTCAACTCGGATATCTTCTACAACTACCTCGATTTCGCCGGAAGCGAGCCTGGGATTGACTGTTTCCTCAGAACGCCTGACCACAACGCCGGTAACGCAAATAACCGATTCTGTATGCAATACTTCTGCCTTTCTGAATAACTCCTCCTTTTCCGGCTGAATGATCAGCTGACAAATGCCTGTGTGATCTCTCAGATCGATAAAAATCAGACCTCCATGGTCACGTATTCTATGGGCCCAGCCGGCTACGGCTATCGTCTTGTTTTCAAATTCTGTATGTAAACGCCCGCAAAAATGCGATCGAAAACGGTTCTGCAAAAAATCCGCGGTTCCTGCAACTGCACTCATGGTGTTGAATAGAACATTGTTGAAAAAATGAAAGAACTGAATATGATGAATTTTTAGTGAATATCGAAACCCTTCGGAAAGCAGCTAACCTGAATAATTCACCAAAGGAAGAATAAAAGGGTTTACAAGGACGGGAAACTTTCCCTTTTCTGTCATTCCCGAGCCTGACCCGTGAAATCTGAGCTTCTATTTAACAGGTCTTACACGGGAATCCAGCGCCTTTATTTCGAGGCAAGTGAAGCATCATCAAAAAATGCAGAGCTCTTTTTAATCTTCTTTTTGACTTTTGACCTTTGACTTTCTTCATTGATGGATGCCAGATCACCCCGTGTAATAACTTGAATATCACACAGGTCGTCATGACTCCTCCCCACTTCCTGTCATTCCCGTGCTTGACACGGGAATCCATCTTTGGTGCCTGGATCTGCAATGGATGCCGGATCAAGTCCGGCATGACTGTCTTTGGTTTTGAGCTTTTTTGCCCGGTTTTCAGGAGGGAATCCGGGTACCTGATCGGCTCAATGTATATTTCTACAATTCAGGGTTTCGAACTCTCATGAATTATTCAGGCTAATAGATGAGCTCTCCCCCAAACTCCCTGACAAGATATTTCACAATGTCATTCTTTTCAGACAACTCTTTGAAAAGCGTAAAGATTGTCTGCTCCTTTGTTCCTGCATCTTTCTCCTCGTCGTAGCTGATATGCAGTTTTATCGACAAGTTGTAGAAAGCCTCCAGCTCACGTGCAAGAAGTCCTGAGTCATGCAGCAATTCCTCATAGGAAAACCTTCTGGCACAACGCATATGAAGCACTCCCTGAGAAAATGACGCGAGTTCACAGAAACGCAGATGTGTAACAATGACCTTGTGATTTTTTTTAAGCAGATCATCGAGAAACTGTTTCCACTCAACCCTGAACTTCTGCACTTCAGCAGCTCCTTCATAGGGACTGGCTGCGACTGAACGCACCTCTGTGAAGCCCGGAACAGCGGGAACATGACGACGTTTCTCGCTTTTTGCAAATTTGGAAAACTTGTCCTGCCATGAAGAAAAATCCACTGATGCCGCAGGGCTTGCTACAGCATCGAGCGCCACAGGCGTTACGCCAGAACTCTTCTTTTCAGGCTCAGGCGGCTGTTTTTGAGAGCCTGCTCCGGATGTGGTTTCAGGCTGAGATGCCGGAGAAGACGCAGTTAGTGCTGCGCTGCCAACTTTTTTTCAGACGTCCCTCCTGAGGACGTCGCAGCGGATGAAATTCCGGCAATGTTACCGATCTCGATGAGTTTGAGCAGAACAAGCTCAAAACGGAACTGATACTCAAACTGAAACTTGAGCTCTTTCTGAGCCTGAAGAAGCAGGTCCACCATCCGCATGATGACGGAGGGATTGAAGCGAGCGGTATCGCGCTCATAGCGCGCCCTTACCTGTTCAGGCCGTTCAACCAGTCTGGTTGAACGCAGATTGAAAACGATAAGAAAATTCCTCAGATGCTCTATGAGCTTTTCAAGGAAATCCTGCTCATCATACCCATTGTCAATAACAAACCTTGCGACATCGAGCATTTTCTTAGGGTCCCTCTCAGCCACTGCATCGGTGACCGAGAAAAAATGGTCGTCATCGATGTAGTTGAGCAGCTCTGCAACCTTTTCGTAGCGAATCGACCGCTCATCATCCTGCTCGACTGCAAATGCAATAACCTGATCGAGAATGCTCTGAGCGTCCCGCATCGACCCCTGTGCCTTGCGTCCGATAAGCTGCAGGGGCTCGCTGTCTACACCGAGTCCTTCCGCTTCGCAGATCCCCTGAAGTTGCTTTTCAATATCTTCAAGCGGAATCCGTTTGAAATTAAACCGCTGACAGCGGGAAGCGATTGTCGCAGGGATCTTGTGCAGCTCTGTTGTCGCGAATATAAAGATAGCATGCGCCGGCGGCTCTTCCAGCGTTTTCAGAAAAGCGTTAAACGCCGCCGTCGAGAGCATGTGTACCTCATCGATAATGTAGACCCTGTACCTGCCTTTCTGCGGTCCGTAACGCACATTCTCTCTGAGCTGCCTGATATCATCGACACTGTTGTTTGATGCCGCGTCAAACTCTGAAATATTGAGACTGGTTCCTGTATCAAAATCGCGGCAGCTTTCGCATTCTCCGCAAGGCTCGGTCACCTCCTTGAGGTACACCGGATCATCAATCATTCTGCTGCAATTGACCGCTTTTGCAAACACTCTGGCCGCAGTTGTCTTTCCCACTCCGCGGAGACCTGAAAATATGTAACCGTGCCCCACTCTGCCCAGCCGAAGGGAGTTCTGGATAGTACGGGTAATATGTTCCTGAGCCGTTATATCGGCGAACTTTTTAGGCCTGTATTTTCGGGCTATAACCTGATAACTCATTGCATTCCTCTGTTGATGCGTAGGTCAAAAACTACAAGGTACTATAAAAGCTGCCCGACTCAATGAGCGGACAGTCACTCTATCACTCCTTCTTCCTGCTTTATATAGAGAGCGAGCGGTTTGTCAAGGGACTCACGAAGACAGGATGCCACAGTCGCTTCAAGCTCATAAAGCTGTTCATACCGCTCTCCTGACGCAGCCGAATCGCTCCCTGCAAGTATTTCAGGCGGCATAATCGAATAGAGATCAAAAAGGGTCACCTCATGTATATCGCAATGTAATGCAAACTCTCCATCTGCGGTTACATGAATAAGCCTGTTTTCCGCGAGAATAGCAACAATACTCCGCACTCGCGCGGCGTCAATCCCTTTACGGAAAAGAGTGTATTTTTTATACCTGACATACTGACCGCACTGCTGGCCTTTCCATATATGCTCCATAACCGCAAGCACATCCCGCAGCCCGTGCAGCGCAGAAAATTGTTTTTTTTCTTTTTTTTCGTCCTGCCTTACAGCACCGAGACAATAGACAAATTCAGCCCCTGAAAGAGCAACAACCCAGATCAGATAGATCCAGAAAAAAAGCAGGGGGATTACCGACAAGGCTCCATAAATATGCTCAAAAGTTGCAAATGTCTTTACATAAAACGAAAACCAGTGTTTGGACAGTTCAAAAAGCACTGTAGCGAGAAAAGCTCCGGAAACGGCGTGTAAAAACCTCACTCTGTGATTGGGAACCAGCATATAGAGCAGGAAAAAAGCCAGCAAGGAGTTGACCAGAGGCAGGTATGACAGTATACGGGTTCTCATCTCAAGCAAAGGTCCTTCGGTGAATACCGTGTACCAGACATAGGAGCTTGCCACCAGTCCACTGCCGATGATAATAGGGCCGAGCGTCAGCACTGTCCAGTAAAGCGTGAATCCCTGCAGGATCTTTCTGGGAGCACGAACATCCCAGATCTGGTTGATGGTGTGATCAACAGTGGAAATGAGAAACA